>PVMK01127765.1_pt1 | contig 45498 bp, 37 predicted proteins | sample 1853481 | NCBI WGS metagenome assembly PVMK01 (sample SAMN08533507, study PRJNA380276) | Marine sediment metagenome, whole genome shotgun sequencing project.
TAATCAATGTGCTGAGTGCCAGCATTTCTTTGCTTTTTTCGGCATTGCGCCGCATCCGTAAGAATGACGTTGTCCTGGTCGTCACCAATCCGCCGACTCTGCCCTATATGATTCTGTTCGTCTGTCTGGTTAAGCGAGCAAAATGCATTTTGCGCGTGGATGATGTTTTTCCCGATAACATGCACGCCTGTCATTACTATTCCAACGAGTCATTGATTTATAAGTTTTTTGACGGGTTGACGAAATGGTTGTTTAACAGGGTTGATGTGGTGGTTGTAATTGGCCGATGTCAGCAAACGCTCATTGAATCCAAAACAAGCAAGGTTAAAGAATTTCGCGTAATTACGAACTGGGCGGATGTGGATGACATCGGACCCGATCCTGAGGCAGGTAAGGCTTTTCTTGCAGGGCTGGGCCTGGATGGAAAATTGGTACTTCAGTGGGCGGGCAATATGGGCTTTCCACATGATGTGGAAACCATTCTTGCCGGTATCGAAAAACTGGCGGGCTACGACGATGTTCATTTCCTGATTATTGGTTCTGGTGCGCGTCGCCCATGGATGGAGGAGCAGGTCGCAGCGAAAGGCTTGCAGAATGTTACCTTCCTCGGTTTGTTACCCCGTAGCCAGCAGCAGGCATTTCTAAATGGCTGCGATATTGGTCTCAGCTCACTGGTTGACGGTTATCTCGGCATCGCTGTGCCCAGTCGCTCATACAATATTCTTTGCGCAGGCAAGCCTATATTGACAGTAGCCCAGGACGAGGGCGAGATTTCCAGGCTGATTGCGGAAAAGGGGGTTGGCTGGGTGATCCCACCGGGGGATCCGGACAAAATGGCAGAGGTCGTAATCAGTGTGCTCAATGATCGATCCATATTGCAGGAAATGGGTAAACGCGGGCGTGATGTCGCGGAGTCTGAATACAGTGCCGCCTACATCATCGATCGCTATGCAGAGATGGTTGAGGAATACATCACAAAATAGCCTGTGTAACAGCCCATGGGTGGGCCTCAGGCAGTCGATGCTGCAATTTCCGCGCGATATGATTTCAACGCCCATCTCATTAATGCGATAACGGGTAGTCCGAAAATGACAGGTACCAGCGCTACTGAATAGCGGACACCTGCTTCACCTACTACCCAGTCATTCATGAGGCCAACGGTCATTGGGCCGAGCACGAGTCCGGTAATACTGATGACCAGGTAATAAATAGCAATGATTTGCCCGCGAATTTCACTTGGTGTGATGTTTAAAAGGGCAACCGGCGCCAGCGCTGATACCATTGCAAGCCCGACAAGATTAAAAAGTAAAACGGCGAATGCCAGTTCACCGGTAGGCATTAGCGGTGATATAAAGCCGGTCGGTATCAACAACAACCCGCCCCAGACAATGACGAGCACAGGAGCTTCCCGCTTGCCACGTGCATACATTTTATCTGAGAGCCAGCCGGACAAGTTTACGCTGAGCGGGCCGATGATCACGAGTGCGATGCCGTAATAAAAAGCGTAGCGCTCCGGTGGCCAGCCCCAGGTCCGCTGGTACATGGCGGGTGACCAGTTTTGACTGTAGGTTACAGTGGTCATGATGCAGGCAACCATAACAAAACCGTAAGCCCGCCAGTTTTGCTGCACGTATTTAAGCGCAACACGCGGGCTGGCTGTACCCGGGTCAACCAGGTCACCCTGTTTCTGCCGGGCCGGTTCGCGCAGGGCAAACATCAACATTGCGACAGGCAGGCCGGCGAGACCCACCAGAATAAATGCAAATTGCCAGGGTGCCACTTCGCCAAAGCCCGGGACGCTTACCTCTGTGACAGTGCGCGACCAGACGATAACGCTGGCACCTGCAAGAAATGCGATTCCGGCACCGAGCGAAACGCCTGAGTTGTAAAAAGCAATCGGTTTACCGCGCCGCTCGGGTGGAAAACTGTCAGCAATAAGAGACAGGCCGCAAGGGCTAAGGGTTGCTTCACCCACCCCAACCGTAATGCGTGCCGTGAACAACTGTACAAAGTTACTGGCTAACCCACTGCGGCGGTTGCCAGTGACCACAGTGTAATGCCAATGCCAATAATCCAGGTCCGCCGCGCATGATCCGCAAGCCAGCCGAGCGGTATACCCATGGTGGTATAAAAAATGGCAAAGGCGGGCCCCAGCAGTAATCCGATCTGGGTGTCGGTCAGATTCATGTCGTGCTTAATGGGTTCGACCAGTAAGCTGAGTATGAAGCGATCTATAAATGAAAAAACATAGACTAAAGTCAGGAGTATGACGGTATACCAGGCATAGGCTGGCCGGGGTAAGGCAGGCTTCATAGATGGGTTGCCTGGTAGCAAAGACTCATATTAACTTTTCCTTTTGTGTGTCGGTGCCTGCAGGCAGTGCGTAGCCACTATTTTGGCGGCAGCAACTGTTACATCCGTAACAATCAAACGCAAGCCAGCGGCTTTCGGCACCTGTTCGTCTATGATGTCATCTGCTGTGACGCTTGTCAGGCGTTATATTTTCAAGCAATAGACCCGAAATCAGGCTGCTCCAGGCGGTTTATAGAGTTACTAAATATCAATGTTTGAATTCCTTTTTTCAGATGGGGGGTAAACGCGCGCTGTATACTTTACTTATAATCACTGTAAGTTATTGATTCTTAATATTTCCACTGATTATTTCATCAATATTGATGATTTTATGGAATGTTGCGGTTGCTAACCTGTGCGCAGTGCTTGGTGCTGCATATCTGGGAGTTCTGCAGCAGCAGCAAGGATCAAGGTTTTAACTTTAGTCTTTGTTTAACTAATGCAACGAGTGCAGTCAGGCCGCAAGGTCTGAACAAAGGGAATCCTGTCTCTCATGGATTTCCTAACTGGCCCGCTTATTTTAGCGGGCTTTTTTTTGTGCCGTTTCGGCAGGGGTATAACCCGTTGATTTCCCACGCCAGATAATAATGCCAATAAAGCCAAAATAGGCAATGAGCATGAACCAGAACTCTGAATAACCCAGATCGTTGACACCCAGACGTGCAATATTTTCAAAGCCGATAAAGGTGACGGTATAGACTATCGCTGTCAAAGTTGCACCAATTTGCCACAGCATGGTCCGATCGTGCCCTCGCACCGCCACCACGTACCATAAAAACAGGAATATGACTGTATAGCTATTCAGGAGGGACATATAGAAAGGCGCCCCCTGAAAATAGTGGTTAATCCAGAATGCACCTGCGCCAAAAAAATTTAGTAACACATAGCGCCATTCCTGCAGTGGGGCGCGCAGAATCTTGCCCCAGAGCACTACAAGGAAAATGTAGGCCAGCCATGTACCAAAGACAAGTTCGTAGAACTGAACCGAACCTTCCCATGCAGGATCAATCATCTTAAAGCCTATGTGTTAATCACAAAGCATATGATAGTCGATCAGTGAACAGGGGCGCACTATGGTTTGGACAGTTTATCAATCTGGAGCTTTGGGAGAATGCTATTTTTTCCAGCTACGGCGCAGTTTGCCTGTATCGTAGGGATTGAAATCGGCAGAAGCTTTTTTCTCGGTTTTGGTGCCGATCTGGATTGTTTTTAGCTTACGATTTTCGTTTTCAAGACCTGTAGTCCAGGAATGAGTGGAGTAAGGATCATCATCATCTGCAGTTAAGTCGACTTCAAGCGCTAAGGTATCCAGCATAGGGTCATCCAAGAACGGATCGGGTTCCTTCTTTGGCTTTTCCGGGCTCTTATTTGCTGGTGTTGCTTTTATGTCGGCATTGGCGACAGGCAGGGCTTTGCCGCGTCTGGCGGGCGGACGTTCGGCTACGGGGTTGATGTCCCAGGTCGGTGTCTCGGCTTTGTCTTTGCCTAGCAGTGATTTCAGAAACTTCATGGCACTATTTCAGTGAGCTTTAGGTTTATAAAATGTAGCGCTTACAAAGGATTAGCAATGTGCGCTAGCTCACATAATCAAGTGGTTACATAGACTCAGTCTGACCTGCAGTGCCATTTTGAGACGTTTTAGCGGTTAAATTGACTTAAATGCGCCATGGCAGAGTTCTGGTAAGCGCCGGATAGATAAATGTAATTGATGGGAAATGAGTCCTGTTGCGAAAATAGGCTACAAAAACAAGGGGATATTGATGAAGGTGCTATTGGTTTACGCGCATCCTGAAGCAAAGTCGTTTAATGGCAGTATGCGTGATCTGGCAGTTGCAACGCTATCGGGCGCTGGTCATGAAGTATTTGTCAGTGACCTGTATGGGCTGGGATTTAATGCAGTTGCAGGGCCAGCTGATGTAATGGCGCGCCAGAATGAGGGCGTGTTTAACCTTGGCCTGGAACAAATGCATGCTGCCGGAGAAGGTGCTTTTGCACCTGATATTCAGACGGAACTCGATAAATTAATGGCGGCAGACCTGTTGCTATTCCAGTTCCCTATGTGGTGGTTCTCTATGCCCGCTATTCTTAAGGGCTGGATTGATCGTGTTTTTGCATTCGGTACAGCCTATGATTTTGGTCGTACCTGGGACAAGGGTGTATTCACAGGTCGGCGTGCCATGTTGTCATTTACTTTAAGCGCGCCGGAAGCTGCATTTTTGCCTGACGGCCGTAACGGTGATATGGAACGTGTGTTGTGGCCCATACATGCCGGTGTTCTGGCTTTAGTGGGTTATTCAGTATTGCCACCCTTTATCTCCCATGGCATTCCCTTTATCGGCGAGGAAGCAATGCATGCGGAACTGGAGCGTTTTCGAGCCCGGTTGCTCTCGATCGAGGGGGACGAGCCGCTGTTCTTTCACCCCAGTGCTGATATCAGGGATTATCGTTTGGTACCCGGTGTTGAGCCGGCAACGCCTGGACAGCATCGGGGGAATGCGTAAACATTTGCCGGGAATAAGTTCCGGATAAGGTAAAGCTGCTTGCATCTGGAGTAAATTCTGTAGCAAGGTAGGCCGGTAGTTACCATGTGTCACCAGCGCGGCGTAGCCGCAGTTCAGGAATATAGTATGCGACTAATTGTAGGGATATCGGGCGCCAGCGGAGTCATATACGGCATCCGGATGCTCGAGGTGCTTAAAGACCAGCCCGAAGTGGAAACGCATCTGGTTATCAGTAACGGTGGCAAGCTGAATATTACACTTGAGACTCACTGGGATGTGAAAGATGTTGAGGCGCTGGCAGACGAGGTGCATAGTGATCAGAACCTGGCAGCAACAATTGCCAGCGGTTCATTCAAGACTGATGGCATGGTCGTGGCGCCGTGTTCTATGAAAACGCTGTCAGGTATTGTTAATTCCTATGCCGATACGCTGGTTGTGCGTGCTGCGGATGTAGTACTAAAAGAAAATCGGCCGCTGGTGCTGATGCCGCGGGAAACACCGTTACACACGGGGCACTGCCGGTTATTGCATGAAGCCTCTTTGATGGGTATCAGTATCGCGCCGCCGATGCCGGCTTTCTACAATAAGCCACAGTCTGTTGATGACATTATTAATCATAATGTTGGCCGAGTGCTCGATCTCATTGGGGTGGATAACAATATAGTGAAGCGGTGGGCGGGGGCTCGACCGCGGCACAAAGGTACTGGTTAAGTAATACATGAATGGGGATGGTAATGCAGCGGCGCGGGCAAGGGCACGGGAGTTTTGTAATGCGGTCAGTACACTGACACTAGCTACGTGCGATAAAGGCGTTCCCTGGGCCGCGACCGTCTTTTTCGCAGCCGACAGTAAATTTAATCTCTATTTTGTTTCGGATCATCGCACGCAACATGGCCGCGATATGGCAGCCAATGAGCAGGTTGCCGCAACCATCAATCCAGACTGTGATAACTGGCACGCTGTAGCAGGGCTGCAGATTCGTGGCACCGTATCCATAGTCGATGGGGTAGAACGTGCCAAGGCACTGGTACTTTATTTCAAAAAATTTCCCCAGATTGATGCGTTATTCGCCAAGCCAGAAGGTGAGCATGAAGAAACTATTGCGGCGCGTTTAAAAGCTGCTAATTTCTACAAAATAAAGCCTGAGATGATTCGTGTTATTGATAATGAGAAGGGCTTTGGTTATCGGGAAGAGTTTGCTCCCTGAAATTTCTGCTTGATGCTAATCAGCAGGCTGTTGAGCAAAGGGGCATGCAGGCTATGCATAATCCTGCCGCAGTTCGGCCACCAGTTCCGCAACTGCCTTGATCTTGTGGATAGTTGCCACGCCTTTACCGGCTGACCAGATGTCTTTCCATGCGGTCTTGTGGCTTTTCTCTTCATCAAATTTGATCTCACCTTTAGTGTGCTCGAGATCTGTGGGGTCGATACCTGCCTGTACAATACTGGGTAACAGAAAGTGTGCAGGTATGCCGGTGAAGTAGGGAGTTAGAACGATGTCATCAGCATTTGAGTCTACGACCATCTGTTTGTATTCATCACTGGCCTGGCACTCGTCGGTCGCGATAAAGCGGGTGCCCATGTAGGCGAAGTCAGCGCCGAGGTCAGTGGCAAGGCGAATATCCGCTCCGGTACTGATAGCACCACCCACGATTATGGGGCCTTTAAAAAATGCTTTAACTGCAGGGATAAATTTGGCCATCGACATAAAGCCGGTATGCCCGCCTGCGCCTTCGCATATAAGAATCAGGCCATCGGCGCCGCGGGCTGCAGCCTTGCGGGCAAACTCAACACTGTTAACGTCAGAGAACACCAGTCCGCCGTATTCGTGCACCGCACGGGCTACTTTTTCGGGACTGCCTAGTGAGGTGATCACGATATCAGGCTGGTACTTCAGGATCAGTTCAAGATCGGGTCCGTAGCGTTTATTGCTGCGATGGACGATGAGGTTGGCTGCCCAGGGTGCAACTTTGCCAGGGTTCTCCCGTTCCGCTGCCGTCAGTTCCTGGGTAATGCGCTGGAACCACTGCTCCAGCATTTCAATCGGACGGGCATTCAATGTAGGAAATGCTCCGATCACTCCGGCCTTGCATGCCTCTATTACGAGGTCAGGCCCTGAGATTAAAAACATGGGTGCAGCGAATGCGGGGACACTCAAGCGTGATTTGATTGCGCTTGTTTTGTCTGCAATATCCAAAAATTCTGACTCCGGTTGGCGTATTTATTCAAGGGGGGATATTACACTGTGCCCAGGGTAACGTGGTCGGGATGTGCGGTCTTCGGCCGGGGAAGCGACGTGGAGCTGCCCGGTGGAGTGTCCCTCCACACAACAAATTATTTTCTAGAAGCCTGTCATTCAGGTAATGAGGATTCTGAAAGACGTCTCCGGAAGCTTGAACGCTTCCTGCGACGAAAATTCCGGCATATAGCCTTCCATCCCGGCTTCGCGCGGGCTAGAAGCCTGCCGTCATTTTATTTCATGGGCTTCCCGGACGCGTAGGGTGGGAATGGCCCCAGATGCATGCCGCTGTCTACGATCAGGGTTTCGCCGGTTACCACGCTGGCACCAAACAGGAACCACACCAGAACTTCAGCCACTTCTTCAGCGGTCGCGACTCTTTTTAATGGAAGAGTTTCGGCGGTGGCGGCCAGCATTTTTTCGTAATCCTCATCACCGAGGCCGCCTTTTAGCCAGCGGGTCTGGATCATGCCGGGTACAACGGTATTGATACGAATTTCCGGGCCAAGCACATGGGCCAGTGATTTGGTCATCAGGTTTAGCGCGGCTTTAGAGGCAGCATAAGGAATGGATGAAGCAATACCGGTGACGCCGCCGATGGATGAGTCATTAACTATTGAGCCGCCATTCTTGCGCATGTGTGGTTCAACAGCACGGATCATCTGGTAAGGGCCCACGACATTGACTGCGTAGATATCCAGGAAGTCCTGTTTGTTGACGCCGTCCATCTGGGGGAAGGGGTTGAATTTGGTGCGTCCTGCGTTATTGATCAGGTAATCAATGCGGCCCCATGCATCGATGGTTGCCTGGACCATGGCGCGGCAATCATCGTCTTCGGCTACATCTGCCTGGAAGGCGATCGCCTCCACGCCGTTTGCCCGGCAGGTTGCTGCGGTTGCTTCCGCATCATCCTTGCTGCGGGTGTAATTAATCACCACATTACAGTTGCGTTCCGCCAGCATAATAGCTGCTGCTGCGCCCACGCCTGTGGCGGAGCCGGTAACAATCGCGACTTTGCGTTCGTCATTACTCATCTGGTTTTTTCCTTACTGTATTGCTGCTTGTAGCCTGGTGGCAACGCATGCTGTTGAGTCGTCGCCAGACTGTAAATTAAGAACTTCCCAAATATGCCTGGGTGTTTAACCGTGTCACCTTAAAGGCCAGATATCACTCAGGCCGGTGATTTTGCTGGCAAACATAACCGGGTAACCGAATCGGGGCGGGGAATGGTAGCAGACACGGGCCACGCCGCAAGCTGCCTGTCTGTTGCTCAGTGGGGCAGGCATGGTATTGTTTGCGCCGCTGGGTGCAAAGTCCGGCACACAATAACTATATATATAAGTATCAGACGATATCGGAGTCCGACCCAATGCCCTACAAGGATATGCGCGAGTTTCTGGATGTTCTCAAGCAAGACGGCCAGTTGAAGGACTGTGATGTGCCTATCAAAGTCGCCCACGGTGATAACGAGCTGCAGGCACTGATGCGGCTGCTGTGCCAGAACGATGGCCCCGCGCTGATGCTGAAAAATCTGGTGGGCTATAACACCCCTGAGATTCCGCTTATTTTCAATCCTTTCGGTACGCGTGAGCGTACGGCGATGATGATTGACTGTAAAGATCCGCTGGAGAGCAAAAAGAAACATGCGCAGGTGCTGGGTGATGTCTCCAGCTGGCTGGATCCGGTCATTGTCGACAAAGATAAAGCGCCTTGTAAAGAAGTCATTATTAAGGAGGAGGATATTTCCCTTGATAAAGACCTGCCGCATGTCTGGTTTGGTAAAGAAGCTGCTTCTTATATAACTGGCGCTGTAGGTATTACGCACGACCCGGAGAATGGCGATCGTAATGTGGGTTGCTACCGGTTGACGCAATTATGGAATGCGGTACACCCGAAGGGCGAGGAATATCCGGAAGAACAACAGAAAAAAGATTTATCGGTATTTGCTTTCTGGAATCCTCCGATGAGCCATATCGGCCAGCATCTCGCAAAAGCGACTGCTATGGGCAAGCCGCTTGAAGTGGCATTTGCTTGCCAGTGTGACCCCGCGATTCACCTGGCTGCAGCGACGGGTGTTCCTTTTGGTCAGGACGAATTCCAGTTTGCCGGTGGTCTGCGCGGTGAAGCTGTTGAATTGGTGCAGTGTGAGACGGTGGATCTGCAGGTGCCTGCAACTGCAGAGTTTGTTATTGAGGGTGTCTTTATTCTGGATTCAGAAACTGAAATTGGTAATCACTCCAACCCGGTGGGTTATTACGATGCTTTCCAGGTGTTCCCGCGTTTCAAGGTGACGGCCATTACCCATCGCAAAAATCCGCTGTGGTACGCAACGATGGAAATGATTCCGCCGTTCGATCACAACTACCAGGCATTGCTGCCAGTAGAAACGGAAGTATTGAGTGATCTGCAGCGCAAGATTCCTGAAGTGCAGGATGTCGTGGTAACGCCTAATATGACCTACATTGTGCAGTTGAATGTTGATGGTGCGCGCAAGCCGCATGCCGAGTTCGGCAAATACATTCTGCATGCGGTGTGGGGCTCCGCCGGGCGCTGGGGGCGTACTGCAAAAATAGTCATCGTGGTTGGGCCTGATGTGGATCCATATGACATGGATTCCATTGAGTGGGCCATTGCGACCCGCGTGCAGCCTGCAACCGATACGATTATTAATGAATCTGCCCAGGCTTTTGTGCTCGACCCATCTGCGCCTAAAGGTCACCATGGTTTCCCCGTTACGGGCTCGCAGCTGGGTATCGATGCGACCATGAAAGTGCCTGAGCGTTTTGATTCTTACCAGGAGGTCAGCATGCCGACGCCTGAGGAAGTGAGCAGTATTGCCGAGAAACTTAAAGGCGTGATCTGACCAGGCTGTTGTTGCCGCGATATTGGTTTGGCGCCGATGCTTTCTAATACGGACATTGGCCTTGGTCAGGTTGGTGGCTGAATGAAGATATGTGTATACGGGTGTGGGGCAATCGGTAGCCTGCTCGCGGCGCGGCTTGCTCATAGTGGAGTGCAGGTAAGCGTAATAGCGCGCGGTGCGCATCTTAATGCTATTCAATCAAAGGGCCTGACGCTGCTGCCCGCGAAGGGTGATGACCCGCTAATTTCTCCGGTCAATGCCGGCGATGATCCTGCCGACATCGGAGTGCAGGACGTAGTGTTCCTGACCATGAAGTCGCACTCAGTTCCTGCTATTGCAAATGCCATTACGCCCTTACTGGGTGCTGACACAGTCGTGGTGACCGCCAGTAATGGCATCCCCTGGTGGTATTTTTATGGGCTGACCGATGACTTTGGTCGCCCCGAGCTGGCGAGTGTTGATCCTGAAAAAAAGCTATGGCAGGCAATCGGGCCAGAGCGCGCCCTTGGTTGTGTGGTTTATCCGGCAGCCACGCTTGAGTCACCGGGGGTCGTGCGCCATGTATTTGGTGAGCGATTTACCCTAGGTGAACCGGACGGTAGCGATAGCGCTCGCCTCGCTGTGATTACAGAGTTGCTGCAAGCTGCAGATTTTGATATTTCAAAATCCCGAGAAATTCGTGCAGATCTGTGGACCAAGCTGGTAGCAAATGCGGCATTTAATCCTGTGAGCGTTATTACCGGTAAAACTCTGGGTGGGATGCTTGATGAAGCAGCAACTTACAGTTTACTTGAACAGATCATGGAGGAAGTTGTCAGTGTTGCTCTGGCACTAAACACAGAGGTATTGATGTCGCCCGCTGAGTTGCTGGCTGCAACTCGTCAGTTAGGCGAGCACCAAACTTCGATGTTGCAGGATTTTGAGGCAGGCCGGCAACTTGAGCTGGGTCCAGTTGTCGCAGCTGTATTGGAACTGGCAGAGTTAAGTGGTGTTGAAGTTCCCAGCCTGAATATGGTTTATCAACTTGTGGTGAGCAAGATTAACTCCTCTCTGCAATAAAGTTTTTATCTTTTAAGTAACGGGCATGATGAAAAAATATGAATGAAAGAATGATTCGTCACATTAGTTTTTGCATAAATCTATTGCCAGGTAATTGGGGATGGTTCGGTGAGCATTAATCCTGTTATTCATCAATCTGATACATCCCACGAGTATTTTGCGGATGAGCGCTGCTATATCCTTGAGCTTAGGAACAGTCCGGATGATCCGGAGGTATCCATCGCGCGTGCACGTGTCGAGCCAGGAGTGACGACCAAGCGACATCGTGTTGTTGGTACGGCTGAACGTTACGTCATATTGGAGGGTGCTGGCGTGGTGTTTATTGGGGGTCTGGATGAGCAGGTGGTTGGTGCGGGTGATGTAGTATTTATCCCGCCGGGTGTGGTGCAGTCTATTGCCAATACTGGCGATCAGGATCTGGTTTTTCTGTGTATATGCACGCCACGTTTTGAGTGGGACAATTACGCATCACTCGAGTAGTTTTAGATGACAGATGTGGGGAAGTTCATGTTCAACCGTAAGTCAGTCTCATGGTGCATAATCTGGTGGTACTGCGCGTGGGTGTTATCCGCCTGTGCAACCACAGGGTCGGAAGTTTCTGAAGCTGCAGCTGAATTCAGTATTCAGCGTGAGAACCCAGAGACCATGGTTGATCCGACTTTATTTGGTTACACACAGGTGGTTACCGTTAATCACGGTAAAATGGTTTACCTGGCGGGGCAGGGTCCGACCAAGCTAAACGAAAAAAGCCCGGGGCCTGATGACCTGCGCGGGCAGGCGCGTAATGCAGTCGATAATATCTTGCTGGCACTGGAAGCCATGGGTGCCGGGCCAGAGAATATTGTTTACTTGCGCATCAACGTCGTTGACTATAATCCCCGTATGCTCCTGGATATAGCACCTGAACTTAAGCGACTGACAGCTGAAGGCGCAAAGCCGCCGGCGAGTGTATTCACTGGCGTTTCATCACTGGTGTTACCCAGTACCCGAATCGAAATTGAAACAGTTGCTGCCATCCCATGACGGATTGTTAATGAGCCAGACTCTGGTACAAAAAATAATTGCTCGAGCGGCTGGTAAAGAAGCCGTGCGGCCCGGTGAGATCGTTACCTGCGATGTTGATCTGGCGCTATTGCTTGATTCCGGTGGTCCTCGCCGTATCTGGCCACGGTTAAAAGAGCTCGGCGTGGGTGTCTGGGACCCGGACAAGATCGTATTGATGACCGATCACTTCGTGCCGGCCGTAGATGCGCAATCAGCCGCAATCTTAAAACTCACACGTGAATTTGCTGTTGAGTTCGGCATCGATAAGTTTTTTGATATGCAGGGCATCGGCCATGTTGTGCTGATGGAGCAGGGGCTGTTGCAGCCAGGTATGTTTGCCTGTGGTGGTGATTCACATTCTACCAACGGTGGTGCATTTGGCTGCTATATGGCCGGTTTTGGTGCGATTGAAATGACCGGTGTTGTCGTGACCGGCGAGATCTGGATGCAGGTCCCGGAAACGATCCGCATAAACTGGTCGGGTGATTTTCCTAAAGGGGTTGTTGCCAAAGATATTTCTCTGCACCTGTGTCGTGAGCTCGGCATGGACAATGCATTTCGTGTGGTTGAGTTTGGTGGCAGCACCATTGCCGGCATGCCCATGCTGGAACGAGTCGTGCTGACTAACATGGCCGCAGAACTGGGTGCCGAGACCGGTTTGATCGAGCCCGATGAAATAACACTGGATGCTATTCGGGCGGGTGGTGTAGAGCCAGCAGCAGATGCGCTGAGCTGGTGCAGTGATCCTGATGCGAGCTATCTGGCTAGTCATGAGTTCGAGGCACCTGCATTGGTGCCACAGGTAGCAGCTCCCCATAAGCCATCCAATAGCGGCCCGGCAGATGATTATTGCGAAGTGCAGATTGATCAGGCTTATATCGGTGCATGTGTCGGGGCGAAACTCAGTGATCTGCACATGGTGGCCGAAGTGCTAAAGGGCCGAAAAGTATCCCGGGCAACCCGGTTGCTGGTCGCCCCTGCATCCAAACAAACCATGGCTGCTGCTGCAGCAGATGGCACGCTGGCAACTATAGTCGAGGCAGGTGCTACCTTGTTGCCGACCGGTTGTGGCGCCTGTGCCTCGCTCGGGGCGGGTATCCTGGCCGAAGATGAGGTGTGTATCTCGTCGACCAACCGAAACTTCCAGGGGCGTATGGGCGCCGATTCATCGCAGGTCTATCTGGGTTCACCTTACACGGTGGCAGCGTCTGCCGTGATGGGGCACATTGCTGATCCACGCGAGTTGCTGTTTTGAATTGGGGTCGGACCGTAATTTCTTTGGCTAATACAGGTGGAATTTGATGGCTAAGGTGGAGGAATCAGGGTCTGACCGCAAATCAAAGCTAGTGATCCGGGGCGCCGCCTGGGTGTTCGGTGACGAGATCAACACCGACACAATGGCGCCCGGTCGTTATTTTAAAGAGCCCATGGAAGTAATGGCTGCGCATTGCCTTGAGGCGGTTGACCCGGAATTTGCGCCGAACGTTAAGCCCGGTGACATTATTGTCGGTGGTAATAACTTTGGGTTGGGTTCTGCACGTGAGCAGGCACCCATGGCATTTGTGCATCTGGGTGTTGGCGCCATCCTGGCCGAGTCGTTCAGTAGAATTTTTTATCGCAATGCGATTAATTTTGGCATTCCGTTATTGCTCTTTCCTCAGGCAAAGGAAATAGAAGCAGGGCAGATATTGGAGATTAACCCGGTTGAGGGTGTGATTCGAAATGCGACCAGCGGTCAGACTTATGTTGTTGAGGGTATGCCGGAGCATTTGATGTATATGATCAATGCTGGCGGGTTGATGCCCTGGTTGAAAGAGCAGTATTCGCATAAATAGTCATTCCGTATATTTTTCTTTTTCTTTGGAAGTTCTGAGCCAATGTGCAAACCGTTTGATTAAGGTGGTCGTTCCTGATTCTCTGGAGTTGTGCGTTATCAAATTCCGAATAGCGGAGTAAAACATGCTGAATATTACAGCGGTCAATCATATTGGAATACGGGTAGGTGATAAGCAGCAGTCAATTGCTTTTTACGCCTTTCTTGGTTTCCGTTTGATTCAGGATGTTGGCTTTGAAAAGGGTCATCCTGTGGTTATGACCCACCCGAGTGGCGTGACCATTAATCTTCTTGGGCCTGCATTAGTTAATGATTCCACAAATATTCTCATGGATGTTGATGAAAAGTATCCTGGTATTACCCATGTGGCGTTGACGGTCTCGTCGCTGGATGAGACCCGAGCTTTTCTGAATACTCAGGGAATAGAAGTCACCGGCTCATTCAGCTTTGGTAATATGTCAGCTGTATTTATTCGTGACCCTGACCGTAATGTCATTGAACTTGATGCTTATGGTGATTCGCATTCTGATAACCTCGAAGGGTATGCGAATCATCCGCGCTAGTTGTGAAGATGTAACCATCTTTGACAGGTCTGAAATGCCCAAATAAAAGAATATGGATATAAATATATGAGTCCTGCAAAAAAACTTCGAGAAAATCTGGCTGGCCCGCAGGCAATAATAGCGCCGGGTGTATACGATGCATTGACAGCACTCATGGTCGAACAGGCTGGCTTTGATTGCGCTTATGTAAGTGGCGCCAGTATTTCCTTTACCCGTATTGGTCGGCCGGACCTGGGGCTGACCACACTTACTGAGGTGGCAGATAGCGTAGCTAATATGCGCGAGCGTACTGAGATTGCGCTGGTGGTTGATGCGGATACGGGTTTTGGTAACGCGTTAAATGTTCGCCGCTCTGTGAAATTGCTAGAACGCATGGGTGCTAGTGGTATTCAGCTCGAAGATCAGACTTCACCCAAGCGCTGTGGGCACCTTGCCGGCAAGAGTATGATCAGTACGGCAGAGATGGTAGGCAAGCTGAAGGCAGCGTTGGATGCCCGTGCTGATGACGACACACTCATCGTGGCACGGACCGATGCCATTGCTATTGACGGTATCGATGCTGCTATGGACAGAGCGCATGCCTATATTGAGGCGGGCGCTGATGTGTTGTTTGTTGAAGCCCTGCGTGACCGGGAACAGATGGCCCGGGTGGGTAGTGAACTCGGTAGCCGGGTTCTGCTATTGGCGAATATGGTGGAAGGTGGCAAGACGCCGCTTACCCCCGCTGATGAATTGGGCGAACTGGGTTTTCGCCTGGTGATCTATCCGGGTGCAATGGTGCGGGTGGTGAGTTTTGCAGCCGCCGAGTATTTGCAGGAACTAAAAGCAAAGGGTACTACCGCGGGCATGCTGGACCGGATGAATCAATTTGATCAAATCATGGATCTGGTCGGGTTGCAGGAATCGATTGAAGAGGGTAAAGCTTACGATCCTGAGATACGCGACGCGCGTGACTAGAAAAAGGGTCTGACCATTTTTTATTTCTATTCCTGAAAAGCACAGGCTGAAGCCGGCCTGACTAATCCGCTATTCGCCATAAAAAAGCCGCAGACCAAGGTCTGCGGCTTTTCAATTTCTGCACAGCAAGAGGCTGCACGCTAATCTTTTCCAGTTTTAGAATGTCCAGCGACCACCGATGCGGAGCACTTCATTCTGACCGTTAACGCCATTGACACCGTCAACCAGTTTTACATTCATTGAAAAACTTTCAGTAAAAGTATACGAACCACCCAGTGACCAGATAAAGTTTTTCAGGTCGTCGTCGCCACCTGGGTCATCGGTATCGCCGATCACATAAGAAAAGGTACCGAAAAGACCCAGTTTATCGCTAAGCGCTGAATTGAGGCCGACTTTGGCTTCCAGCGCACGTGGGTCTGTATCTTCTCCGGCGCCATTGTCTTGTTCACCTAGCCACAGACCACCCTCAAGAAATACACTGGTTTTTTCATTAATAGTCTGTACATAGCCACCATTGGCGTTTATGTAGTCGTTGTCGACAGCACTGTCATAGGTGCCGATGATTCCGCCTGCATACCAGTTCTCGTTAAAGCCCCAGCTGCCGGCAAATTCAACACCGTCTTTATCTTCATTGCCGCCACGATCGTTATTCTCACCGCCAGTGATATAGGCGAATTCAAGGTAGGTTGAAGGAGCCGCCAGCGCAATGCCACTCATCGCAAATCCGGCGAGAATTAAAATAAATTTTTTCATCAAATCTTCCCTTAAGTATTTAAGTCATGTTCCAGAATGTCCGGCTGTCCGGACAAGAATGCTGGGTCGGCAAATGTGGCTTCGCCATTCTGATGCCTGACCGCGGCACTTTTTAGCACCCTCACTGGTGTCATACAACCAGGATTCCCTCGCAAACTATGAGGCTCCTCTGAAGCTTAGGTATGGTGCTGATTTAGGCTGCTGCCGGTTGGGGTGGCGCGTTTGTGGGTCGCTTGCCAGAGGCGTTAGCGTGCGCTTCTGCGCAGCTTTATTTATTTGGGACGGGCGTGGCAGCCAATTCCGCAACATGAATCGCATTCCGGTATCCTTGGCGGCTCAGGAATCACCAAAGAGCCCAGTATGGCCATGAGCAACGTTCAAAAACGCACCACCGTATTCAAGCAGCTGCTGAACAACCCCGAGCTGGATTTCCTCTGCGAGGCACACAACGGCATCACGGCACGTATCGCTGAAGAGGCTGGTTTTAATGCAATTTGGGCCGGTGGTTTGTGTATGTCGGCGCAGTATGGTGTGCGTGACAGCAATGAGGCCAGTTGGACCCAGGTGCTCGAAATGCTTGAGTTCATGGCCGATGCGAGCAGCGTACCTATCCTGCTCGATGGCGATACCGGCTATGGTAACTTCAATAATGTCAGGCGACTGGTGCGCAAGCTTGAGCAACGCTCAATCGCTGCTGTATGTATTGAAGATAAATTATTCCCCAAGACCAACAGTTTTATCGATGGCAATAAGCAGGAGCTGGCCGATATCGACGAGTTCTGCTCACGCATTAAGGCTGGCAAAGATGCGCAGCAGGATGATGATTTTTGCATCATCACCCGTGTTGAAGCCTTTATTGCAGGCTGGGGATTAACCGAAGCGCTTAAACGTGCCGAGGCCTATCATGAGGCAGGCTCTGACGGCATATTGATTCACAGTGCGCTGAGCCAGCCGGCTGAAGTGCTCGCATTCAAAAAAGAGTGGGCGGATCGCAGTCCGGTCGTGATTGTGCCCACCAAGTATTACGCAACACCCACAGATGTTTTCCGTGAGGCCGGTTTCTCGCTGGCTATCTGGGCCAATCATTTGCTGCGTGCGGGAATTGTTGCCATGCGCGAGTGCGCTGAGACTTTGCATCGGGAGCAAAGTCTGGTGTCGATGGAAGAGCGGATTGCACCGGTCAAGGAAATCTTTCGCTTGCAGGGCGCATCGGAGTTGCAGGATGCGGAAGAACGCTATTTGCCCCAGCAGGGTGATGATGCGCGGGTTATTGTGCTGGCTGCATCGCGTGGTGAGGCACTGGGCGCGCTGACTGAAAGCAGACCTAAAACAATGGTTGAAGTGCAGGGGCAGTCATTGCTGGGCCATATAGTGTCGGCCTACAACGCTGTAGGCATTAAGCGTATACGTGTGGTGCGTGGGTATTGTGCAGATACAGTTGATTTGCAAGGTCTCGACTATGCGGACAACCCCGACTACGCCGATACCAGCGAGCTGCTGTCACTAAAATGCGCACTGGATGCGGATCCGGATGACGAACGTGATATCTATATCAGCTTTGGTGATGTCATTTTCAAGCGCTTCATACTCGACATTCTTGCGGAGTGTGATGATGATTTTGTCATAGCTGTTGATACCAACTGGCAGGAATCAGTTAATCGGGGCAGGGCGACTGATTACGTCAGTTGTAGCCAGCCACACTCTCGTCGTGCTTTTAACAGCCGCATATTATTGACGGCTGCAGGAGAGGATCTGGAAGAAGACCAGGTTAATGGTGAATGGATGGGGGTCATGCGCGTTGCGGCTGAAGCGGTCCCGGCATTTCGACAGCAGGTCGAGCAACTTGCAGCCGACCCGGCTAATCGCACTGCCAAGTTGCATCACTTGCTGAATACTATTGCTGCGAAGGGAGGTGATGTCCGCGTTATTTACACGACGGGTCACTGGCTTGATGTCGACAGCGTTGAGGATGTGGTTGCTGCGGGTAGCTTTGCATGATCGAAGCACAAGTTTTTCTGGAGGCAGCGCGCCGGCTTGGTTTTGCTTTGTACACGGGTGTCCCTTGCTCTTACCTGAAGCCATTCATTAACAGTGTCATCGATTCTGATCAGCTGCGTTATGTCGGGGCGGCAAATGAAGGTGATGCCGTCGCCATAGCGGCGGGCTTTGAACTGGCAGGTACGCGTAGCGTGGTGATGTTTCAGAACTCCGGGCTGGGCAATGCTGTAAATCCGCTGACGTCGCTGACTTATACATTCAGGACTCCGGTACTGTTGATTCCGACGCTGCGTGGCGAACCTGGCGGTGCTGCCGATGAGCCCCAGCATGAGCTGATGGGGGCCATTACTACGGACATGCTCGAGCTGATGCAAATACCCTGGGAGTATTTCCCGGTGGAAGATGCTGAGGTTGAGCCGGCATTGCAGCGTGCCGTCAGTTATATGGATAAGGAGTGCCTTCCGTATGCGCTGGTTATGCGCAAAGGCAGTGTCACTCCGGCAAAACTTAAAGCACAACCTGTAGTTCGTGTTCCCGGTTCCTTTAGTGCGGACATTGCAATTCCGCAGGCGAGTCGGCGCAATGTATTGCTGGCTATTCAGGCTGCGGCACCGGCCGATTCCATAATTATTGCGACTACGGGTTATACCGGGCGAGAACTCTATGCTTGTGATGATCGCCCCAATCAGATCTATATGGTGGGTTCGATGGGCTGTGCAGTCAGCCTGGGTCTGGGGGTCGCACTGGCTCAACCGGATCGCAAAGTTATAGTGCTGGACGGCGACGGTGCTGCATTGATGCGGCTGGGCGCGCAAAGCATTGTGGGTTACGAGCAACCCCCGAATCTGGTTCATGTTTTACTCGACAATGCTATTCATGAATCGACGGGTGGTCAGGCAACGGTAGCGCGCTCAGTAAATTTTCCTGCCATAGCGGCAGCCAGTGGTTACCGCAGCATCAGCAGTCTGGCCGAGCCCCAGGCTGTTGCAGCCACTGTTTCCGGTGCGGCATCAGAGCCGGGGCCCGTGTTTGTGCATGTGCCAACATTGCCTGGTGTGCCGGAAGATTTGCCACGCCCGACGATCACCCCTGCCGAGGTGGCAACACGGCTGCGTGGTTTTTTGAATACCTGACAGCGCGTAACTATTTTTAGAATACATATGCACAAAAACAATCGAACTATCCTGCTGAATCCTGGCCCTGTCACATTAAGTGAGAGGGTTCGCAATTCGTTGTTACGGGGTGACTGGTGCCATCGTGAACCTGAGTTTGCTGACCTGACGCGTGACATCAATAATCGCCTGGTCCGTGTCTATCGTGAGATGGCCGGCAAATTTGATGCGGTAATGCTGACCGGTTCCGGTACCAGTGCAGTTGAGGCGATGATTGCCAGTTTTGCGCCCCATACAAGCAGTACGCTGGTAGTGACCAACGGCGTTTACGGCGAACGGATGGCGAAAATGCTGGCTGCACACAATCGACCGCATCATGTGGTGGAGTCACCCTGGGGTGAGGTTATAGACCTGGATCAGGTACGTAATGAACTCGATATGCGCACCGATATTACCCATGTCGCAGTGGTGCATCATGAGACAACCACGGGTCGTTTGAATGATCTCAGTCAATTGAGTGAGCTTTGTGGCGAGCATGGCGTCAGGTTGCTACTGGATTGTGTCAGTAGTTTTGGTGCCGAGGCCATTAACGCGGACGAGTTGAACATTGCTGCTCTTGCCGCGACTGCAAATAAATGTCTGCATGGCGTGCCCGGTATTTCTTTCGTGCTGGCACGCAAGGAAGTCTGGAAAGAAGAACTTGTTGCGGCGGGCAGTGTCTATCTGGATCTCGCGGCTTATTACCAGGGGCAACATGGCGAAGGTTTTTCACCGTTTACCCAGTCGGTACAAGCGGCATTCGCATTACGCGAAGCACTGGATGAACTTGAAGAGGAAGGCGGGTGGGAGCAGCGCCGCTCGATATACCGCAGGCGCGCAGGCTACATAGCCGTGATACTGAAAGGCCTGGGGCTGGAAACCATGTTGCCGCCGCAGGAATATTCCTGTGTGCTCTGGTCGTGGTTGCTGCCTGAAGGGACGAGCTATTCTGATGTGCATGCATCACTGAAGGCGGATGGCTTTGTGGTTTATGCCGGGCAGGGACACTTCAGCAAAAACATATTCCGGATTGCCCACATGGGCGATATTCATAATGATGATCTGGGCCGGCTTAAAATTGCTTTGCAGAAGTGCTTTGCCATATGAATACCGCCGTCATTCTTGCTGCGGGTATGGGGACACGATTGCGTGAAGCGCACTGCTGATAGGCCCAAGGGTTTTGTAGAGCTGGGAGGTAAGCCCATTATTGAACAGTCAATCGCGCGGCTTGAGCAGGCTGGGATTAACGATATAGTGATTGTTACGGGCTTTGCAGCCGAGTATTACCACAAGCTGGCGGTACGCTACGAAGGCCTGATCAGGATTGTGCACAATCCCGACTATGCTGACTCGGGTAGTATGTATTCCCTGTTTTGTGCCCGCGATGTTGTCGATGATGGGTTTCTGTTGCTGGAGTCCGATATCATTTATGAATTACGTGCACTGGATGTCCTTATCAGTCAAGAGTCACCCGATGCTATTTTGCTGTCCGGGCCGACTAATGCAGGGGATGAGGTTTATATCGAGGCACCCGACGGGTTACTAGTCAATATGTCGAAGGATCGCGCCAATCTGGCCAGCGTAGCGGGTGAACTGGTGGGTATTTCAAAAATTTCGGGAGATTTGTACAGGCTAATGAATCATCTGGCGCGTGAACGCTTTAACGAATCACTGCATTACGATTATGAGACCGACTGCCTGGTCGCGGCAGCGCAGAGTTGGGAGATCAGTTGTCCGGTGGTTAAAGATCTTGTGTGGGCGGAGATTGATGATCCGGATCACCTGCATCGGGCCATCAATGATGTATTGCCGCGTCTCACCTAAGTAGCCTGATTCAGCGACCGACAGATTTTCTTAAAACCCCGCTCTTGAGCGGGGTTTTTTGTTCTGGCCATGGTCGCACACTATCAATTCGGGTCGAATAATGTGCGTATCAGGTCCCTGTGGACTTCCGGCATTGCGTCTTCCTGGCAATGATGGAACACTTGCCGCTGCCTGCGATGGTGGTGCCTGAACAGGCGCGGCAAAACAGGCTTAAAGAATCCGGAAACGGGAGCCCAGACGAATGAAATTAAGTACCGATTCAGAAATTATGCCTAGAGTTAAGCATTCCGAAATACTTGTTACGGCCATTGTGCTGGGAAGTTTTGCGCCGTCAGCATTTGCCTATCTGGACCCGAGTACCGGTAGCATGATCCTGTCGGCCATAGTCGGAATATTGGCGACGTTAGGTCTTGCAGTCAAAACTTACTGGTACAAGCTAAAGTCGTTGTTTGGTGGTAGCGAGTCTGCACAATCAGATGCGGCCGGTGCGGTTAATTCCGAAGTTACCAGCGAATCTGAATCCGGTTCTACTGGCAGTTAGGCGCTGCCGCTGATCGCGGTAAGTACTGCCTTAGCCGCGTAATGGTATGCGCGCACTGTGCGCCAGTTCTCTGATCATTCCCTGGTAAGGCGTGCTGACCGGAATGTCATGGCGCAACCGGCGGTCTGCCGGGTGATGAAACGGTAATAGCGTTCCTGCCTGACCCGCGAGTGGTGGGTGTGCGTGCCAGCTGGAAATACGGCAATTAACAGTGGTGGGTTATCAGGCTGCGCAATATTTCTCCCCAAGTGATTGCGCAAGCTTGCTCAACAGCTGAACATAATGCAGTTCAGCATATTATTAGGGCGTCGCAATGGTGCCTTTTTTTGTATCTGAATCGCGCCCTGTATCGCCTGCGTAAGATTAATAGAAATGTTAAATACCCCTTGATATCAGTGGGTTTTACGTAAAGTAGGGCATTTTGGTAAGTGGAAAAAAGTTCAAGCTTTTGCAAAAAAAATCATTGCTCCGGGGGGATATTTCTTTGTGCTTATGTTCGTATTCCTCTCTATCTAGTAATATCCGTTGTTAGCAGGAGGGGTTAATGGGACAACAAGAAAAAATGCTAACAGCAGATACTCCAGCCATTAAAACAGCATTACGCCTGACAGGTGGTAGGCGCTTAGCCGCAAAAAAATCAGGGCCTGACAACCAGGTTTTTGACCCGGTAACAGCGGTGGAAAGGGTTGCAGCGCGTGGTGCAATTACCCGTGCAAATGAGTTGCTGGATGCTGCATCAGTTTCGGTTGCAGAATTAATTCGTGCGGCCCGAAAAAAAGAGTGTATTGAAATTGAGCCCCTTAAACAGGTTGTTCATAAATTAGTAATTAATTTTGATCGTTGCCCAAATGCTTTGTTATGGGCTTTGGCTGCGAATAAGCGCATGCGCTACCTGAATCGCAGATCAGTGGGGAGTGCCGTTCTGGCGTTGGCCATGGGGCATTTTCTGGGATTTGAACATAGAGCGCTGCATGACCTGGTGCTTGGCGCAGTGCTGTTGGATATTGGCAAGATCGCTGTTCCAGTGACGATCCTGGCTAAAGCCGGCGCACTTACTGAAGAAGAAGAACATTTTGTACACCGTCATGTTGATGAAAGTATCCTTATTGTTGAAGCAATAGAAGGTTTATCACCTGAAACCATTGAAATGGTGCGCTCTCATCATGAGCGTATTGATGGTAGTGGATACCCGGCGGGGCTAAAGGGCCATGCAATATCCCGGAATGCGCAGATAGCCGGCATAGTTGATAGTTTTGATGCTTTAAGCCTGAGCCGGTATTACTCAGACGGGATTTCTGGCCATGATGCACTGGGGCTGCTAAATGACGAGCGTGGGCAGAAATTTAGCGCAGAATTGGTTGATAAATTTATATGTGCTATTGGTGTTTTCCCTACCGGAACCTGGCTAGAGTTTGATAATGGTTGCATGGGTGTGGTTTGTCTGCAAAATCCGCATGAACCAATGTTCCCGCATGTTGCCCTGATTGCTGATTCAAATCAGCAGCCGTTTGCGGCAGTTAGATGGTTGACCCTGACCCACCAAAGTGTTGCCCGGGCTCTGCAGCCTGCGGAACAGCCACACTACTCAGCAGCAATGGAACGCAGTTTGCAGTCTTCACTTTACGGTACCTGGCCACGGAAGACATTAGCCGTATAGTTTTGCTATCGCAGGCATATTGTATCGGGTTGTCCCGGCTCCTCCTCCTGACCCTGAGTATCTTATGTTGCAAGCATTCTGCAATGGATGATCATATTGTGCCTTAAAGGCGCTCCCGCGTAGGAGTAATCATATTGAGTGAAAGCGCCTACATCTGGCACCATTTTACGTGAGTTATGAAGCACCTAGCTCAAGTGGAGGGTGATGTTCAAGCCTGTGCAAGACTACTGCTTGAGGGAATATTATTCTGCGGCTATTTCTGAATTGTCTTCTATCTAGTAGTATCTTCTATTAGAGGGAGTGAGTAATGGGCCAACAAGAAAAAATATCAATGGCAGATACTCGAGCTATTAAAACTGCATTGCGTCTGATAGGTGACGGTCGGTCATCTGTAAAAAAGCCGGAGCCTGATAATCAGGTTTTTAGCCCCGCAACAGCAGTGGAAAGAGTTACAGCTCAGGGTGCAATTATCCGGGCAAATGAGCTGCTCGATACCGCATCAATTTCGGTTGCTGAGTTAATTCGGGCAGCCCGAAAAAATGAGCCTATTGAAATTAATTCCCTTGAGCAGGTTGTTGAAAAATTAATCAATAATTTTGATCAGTGCCCAAATGCGTTGCTGTGGGCTTTATCTTCAAATACACACATGCGTTATCTGAATCGCAGGGCAGTGGGGAGCGCTGTGTTGGCGCTGGTGCTGGGGCGCTTTCTGGGGTTTGAGTCTAAAGCGTTGCATGATCTGGTGCTCGGCGCATTATTGTTAGATATTGGCAAGATTGCTATTCCAGTGACAATCCTGGCTAAAGTAAGCGAACTTACTGAGGCAGAAGTACAATTTGTCCGCCGTCATGTTAATGAAGGTGTCCATATTCTGGAGGAAACAGAAGGTTTGTCTCCCGAAACCATCGAAATGGTGCGCTCTCATCATGAGCGTATTGATGGTAGCGGATACCCGGCGGGGCTAAAGGGTGATGCAGTATCTCTGAATGCGCAGATAGCGGGCATAGTTGATAGTTTTGATGCTTTAAGTCTGAATCGATATTACTCGGAAGGCATTTCTGGTCACGATGCGTTGGCTGTGCTGGATAATGAGCGTGGTCAGAAATTTGATGCGAAGTTGGTTGATAAATTTATTTGTGCGATGGGTGTTTTCCCTACCGGAACCTGGGTAGAGCTTGATAATGCTTGCATGGGTGTTGTTTGTCTGCAAAATCCACGTGAACCCATGTTGCCGCATGTTGCGCTGATTACCGATTCAAATCACCAGCCGTTTACGGCAGTTCGATGGTTGACCTTAACTCACCAGAATGTGGTCCGGGCTATCCAGCCTGCGGAACGGCCGCTCTACTCAGCAGCAATGGAGCGTAGTTTACAGTCCTCGGTTTATGCACCTGGCCGCGGAAGGCATTAGCCGTATAGTTTTGCTATCGTAGGCATATTGATACCGGGTTTTCCCGGCCCCTCCTGATCAGAGTATCTTATGCTGCAAGCTTTGCGTAACTGGCGGTCGTATCGCGCCTTTAAGGCACTCCCCCGCGCGCGAAAGCGCATTGTTTTCTATAGTGAAAGTGGTCAGGACTGGCACCATTTCGCACCCGTTATCAATCACCTTACGCATGTGCTTCGTGAAGAGGCCGTTTATCTGACTTCTGATCCTGATGACTCGGGATTGCAGCAGAATAATGAACGTCTGACAGGTTTTTGTATCGGCAATGGTTTGATACGCACTATCTGTTTTCAGTGGCTGGAAGCAGGTGTTATGGCGATGACCATGGTGGATTTTGGCAGGCTGCAACTGAAACGCTCTGTGAATCCTGTAACCTATGCATTCATGTTCCACTCTCTGATAAGTGTGCACATGGCAGATCATGAAGATTCGTATGATCATTATGATGCGATTCTGTGTGCTGGTCCGCATCAGATGCGTGAAGTTCGTAAACGGGAAGAAATGCTTGGACTGCCGCCAAAGCAATTATTTGAGCATGGATATCATCGCTTAGAGCAGCTGCTTAAGGATCGTCGGGATCCGCCCTTGTGGAATTCTGATGCGGATATTCATGTATTGCTGGCACCGTCATGGGGCGAGCAGACGGTGCTGAATGTTTGCGGTATGGAACTGGTGGATGTGCTGATAGATGCCGGGTTCCGTGTAACACTCAGGCCGCATTACCAGACTCGCTGGATGACGCCCGATGTCATCGATACAGTTGCGAATAAATACCGGGATCATCCGCAGTTTACTCTTATGGAGCAGTTGGGCGAATCCGACTCGTTATTTGATTCGCACATTATGATTACCGACTGGTCCGGTGCTGGTATGGACTATGGGCTGGGGCTCGAAAAACCGGTTCTCTATATTGATGTGCCGCCTAAGGCCCGCAATGACTGGTGGCCGCAACTGGGCATCGAACCATTCGAGTCGTTTGTACGCGACAAGATTGGTACCATTGCATCGCCGGATAATCTCCGGGCAGTTCCAGACCAGATTCGCGCATTACTGAATAATCCCGAGGTGTTTCGCACCAATGTGGCACAACTGCGTGATGACTGGGTCTTTAACCCTGGCCATAGTGCAGAGGCTGCAGCAAAAGCAATCCTGCAGCTGGCACAGGAACGCGATTCGTGATCGATTCGCAATAATACGTCGAAGGACGTTGGTGCATGAATGAGTGAATCGAATTTATCGGGTCAACCTGCGCGTGGCGTACTTATACGCTGGATTGGCTGGTTCGGGATTGTAAATGCATTGTTATTTGCAATTGTCGGTTCACGTTATTTACTTGCTTTCGGCGCGCCGGAATCTGCCGTAGCAATTATCTATGTAGCATTGGCCTTTGTGGGGCAGTTTGCCGTACTGGGTTTTTTACCAATGATGCTGTTGCTGGGGCCGACTGCAGTTGTGCTCCCACGCAAGGGACTGGTGATGACACTGGGGGTCTTGCTTGCTGCCATCGGCCTGACAATACTGGTGCTCGATACAAATATATTTGCCGAGTATCGCTATCACCTCAGCCGTTTGACGGTTGAAATATTTGAGGCATCGACCTGGTGGTTTGCAGGGATAATTTTTGTGGTAGTGCTGGCCTTTCAGTCGATGCTGGCGGGTGTTATTTGCAATTGTCGGCTCACGTTATTTACTTGCCTTCGGCGCGCCGGAATCTGGCGTAGCATTTATCTATATAGCATTGGCCTTTGTGGGGCAGTTTGCCGTACTGGGTTTTTTACCAATGATGCTGTTGCTGGGGCCGACTGCAGTTGTGCTCCCGCGCAAGGGGCTGGTGATGACGCTGGGCGTCTTGCTTGCTGCCATCAGCCTGACAATACTGGTGCTCGATACAAATATATTTGCTGAGTATCGTTATCACGTCAGCCGTTTGACGGTTGAAATATTTGAGGTATCGACCTGGTGGTTTGCAGGGATAATTTTTATGCTGGTGCTGGCCTTTCAATCGATGCTGGCAGGCAACATATGGTTGCGGGTTGCGCGAGATCGCGGACGAAAAGGAATATGGCTGGCAGTAACGTTGATTCTTGTCTGGTTAGGGGGGCAGGGGATCCATATCTGGGGTGACGCTACAGCCTACGCACCGGTCACCGGATTTACCCGGTTTATGCCTTTGTATTTCCCCATGAAGGCCAAGCGGCGGCTGGCAGCATTTGGCTGGATTGATCCGGAGCAGGTTGAAAAACAGCGCCTGTTACGCAGAGTTGATGCACCGGATCGTGGTCAACTGCGTTACCCGGCACAACCCCTTGTTTGTGACAAAGATTCGGCAGATCTGCCAAATATATTGTTGCTACTTGTTGATGCTTTGAGACCGGACAAGATAAGCACGGAGACTACGCCACGCATAGCGAGGTTTGCTGCCGAGGGTTTGCAGTTTACCAATCACTACAGCGGTGGCAATTCCTCACGCATGGGTTTCTTCTCGTTTTTTTATGGATTACCCAGTACTTATTGGCAAACTTTCTATGATTTGCAGCGTCCGCCTGTATTGATGGATCAGATGGCTGCACGTGACTATGAAATTATGGCATTCAGTTCAGTCGGCTTTGGTAGTCCGTCACAAATTGATCGTACGGTATTCGCAACTGTCGCGCCGGAAGCCAGATATACAGCATCAGGTGCGGGTGATCAAAATACCGAGATTACCGGTGCCTGGCAGACATGGATGGATCAGCGAGGTGATTCCAAACAGCCGTACTTTAGTATGCTGTATTACGATCCCGGTAAATTTCGCGGTGAAAAGCCTGTTGAAGCTGAATACCCTGATGAAGTGGCCCGACGCTATGCATCATACCTTCGTGGTATTGCTGGTGTAGATCACGAAGTGGCAAATGTTCTGGACAGCGTAACGCAATACCCGAGTAATCGTGAAACCCTCATCATTATTGCCAGTGATCACGGTTATGAATTTGATGAGTTGGGTCTGGGTAATATCGGGCACGGCAGTAATTACGGGCCTTATCAGTTACGTTCAACTTTGTTGATGGACTGGCCCGGTCGGCAACCAGAAGTTTTCAGTCATCGTAGTGCGCATCAGGATGTGCCCGGTACACTGTTGCAGGAAGTTTTTGGTTGTCAGAATCCTGTGTCTGACTACAGTAGTGGCGGTCAATTATTTGATGGCCAATCCTGGAGCTGGATAATGGCAGGCAGTTACAGCTCACATGCAATAATTACGCCGGACAAGATTATCGTGACCTATCCGGGTGGATTGATCGAGTTGTTGGGTCCGGATTACCGGCCGGCACCGGGCCTTGAGCTTGATGCCGGCATAATTGAGGAAGCAATGCTTGAAATGCGGCGGTTTTATCGATGAAAGCATTAATGCCCGGCAGCCGACAAAGATTTGTTCTGCGGGGGCTCACAGCAGCCACAATTGCCCTTCTCTTTGGCACATTTTCACTGGCCCATGCCGATAACTTCACCGTAACAGCCGGTAATTCAGAAATTACTTTTGATGAGCTGGCTGGCGTGCCGGTGCGCTGGGCTATATGTATTCCTGATTGTGGCGATGAGGCAGCCAGACGTGCGGTGCTGTTTGAGGATGGTGATGGCTATTTTCGTGTCTATACACCGGGTGGCCCGGGAGGCGCATTTAGTTTGGCAGTGCAAGAATCTGATGATGAAATTAGTGTTGAATTTGCTGCTGCACATGGGCGACGTATGTACCGGCTGTCGCGTGCAGATGCGCACGTAACAATAACTTTACCCGCTGGTTCCAGCATCGAATTGGCAACCGGTAGCACTTTTGTCCCGCAACAGTTGCCCGGCTTTGGGCAGATGTACAGTCGTGTTAACGGGGTACAGGTTAATGAGTCCGGGCAAACTATCTTTGATGATCCTGATCAGGCAATCATTGAGTTGGCCCCAGGTGGTGATAACTGGGTTGGAATGCGGAACAGGTACTGGACGTTACTGGTACAGCATCCGGTTGGGCAACTGTCTGCCAGTATGGATAGCAGTCAATTCGATAGGCCTGTCCTGATTGTCGCCGGAAATGCTGGCGATGAAGCTGTAAATTTTGATTTATATGCAGGGCCTGTTGAGTGGGGTGCTTTAAAACAGGTTTCTCCCGTCCTCAGTGAAATGCTGTTCGCAGCACTCTGGGATTTTTTACGTATTATTTGTTTCGGAATGCTATTGCTGCTTGGCTGGTTTCAGTCTGCAGTGGGTAGTTTTGGGTTGGCAATTGTAATGCTGTCTTTGGCTAATAAAATTCTGCTGTCCCCTTTGACTATGCTGGCTGATCGCTGGCAGGCAGAGGTCAACAGGATTCATACTTTGCTAAAGCCGCAGCTGGATGAGATAAAGAAAAATTTCAAGGGCGAAGAAGCCCACATGCGTACTCTTGATGTCTATAAGAAAAATAATATCAGTCAGTTTTATACATTTAAAAGTGCTGCGGGATTCCTAATCCAGATCCCGGTTTTTATTGCTGCTTTTGATATGCTTGGGGAAAATATCGCGCTGAATGAAATAGCTTTCGTGTGGGTCAATGATCTTGCAAAACCTGATCAATTAGCTGATCTGCCTTTTGTGCTGCCGTTTTTTGGGGGCTGGTTGAATATTCTGCCCTTTTTGATGACGGGTCTCAGTGTGCTTGCGGCAGTAATGCAGGCGGAAGATTCGTTGTCTCCTGATTTGCAAAGACAGCAGAGCAGACGTCTGTATCTGATGTCAGCAGCCTTCTTTATGCTATTTTATACTTTTCCGGCCGGTATGGTGTTGTACTGGACATCATCAAACTTGTTTCACCTGATCAAGGTTGAGTCAGCCCGCTTGTTTACCGGGCTTCGAACCCACAACGAATAGCGTGTATATTGAGATTCATGTATAGCCGTGCCGATATCTGTGCTCGCTCATTACGGGGAGCGCTGCTTACTGGGTTGCTGGTACTTGCCGCATGTGCAGGCCCTCCTGCTGACCTGGAAGATATGCAGGCTGATGTCGACTGGGGGGCCATTGCGCTGGCGTCAGAGAAACAGATCTCGTGGCGTGAGGATGTGCAGCCGGTGCTGGAACAGCGCTGTGTTGTTTGTCACGGCTGCTTTGATGCGCCCTGCCAGTTAAAGCTGACCTCCTATGAAGGCCTGATTCGCGGCGCGAATCCCGCCAAGGTATATGACCAGGGCCGCATTAAAGCGGTTGAGCCCACGCGGCTGTATATTGATGCTCAGACGGACAAGCAGTGGCGCGAGAAAGGCTTTCATCCGGTGCTGGCAGAGACCGAGGTGCAGAGTGAACACGATGCGGCCGATTTTATGCGGCAGTCAGTGCTTTACCGGATGCTGCGACTGAAACAGCGGAACCCGCAACCGCGCACTGGATTATTACCTGCTGCTGTGACCCTGGATATTAGTCGCAAGCAAACGTGCACGGCAGAGGACAAGGTAGCAAAGTTCGAGCGGGACAATCCGCTGTGGGGTATGCCTTACGGGATGCCCAATCTGGCAGAGGGTGAGTATGCGACGCTGGTGAGCTGGCTGGCGCAGGGCGCGCATGGGCCCGAACCGCTTGAAGTCGCGCCGGAAGAATTGCAACAGGTTGCACAGTGGGATGCATTCCTCAACGGCCCGACTCTGCGTGAGCAGTTGATGGGCAGATATCTCTACGAGCATCTGTTTCTCGGGCATATGCACTTTGCTGGAACGTCGGAGCATAGCTTTTACCGACTGGTGCGTTCTGCCACGCCACCGGGTGAGCCGATTCGTGAGTTAGCTACGGTGCGACCCTTTGATGACCCGGGTCCGGACCTGTTCTGGTACCGACTGCGGTCTTATGATTCGAGTATTGTTGCCAAGTCGCATGTGCTCTATGAATTATCTGCAGCCAAACTCAAGCGTTTCCGTGAACTGTTTCTTGAGCCGGATTATGCGGTTGCTGAACTGCCCGGCTATTCAATGCCGGATGCCGCCAACCCCTTCATAATTTTTGATGCGATACCAGAACGCATCCGCTTTATGTTTTTGCTGGATGATGCTCGTTTCTTTATTCAGGGCTTTATAAAGGGTCCTGTGTGCCGTGGTCAGGTTGCCCTCAACGTAATCGAAGACCAGTTCTGGGTGCTATTCGCGAATCCAGCGAAGATGGTGAGCGATATAGATGGTGAGGACAGGCAGGCTCTCCAGCAGTATCTGTCTATGCCTTCCAGCACGCAGACGTTAAGACTCCTCGCGGCTTACACGACGTACTGGAAGGATCAAAAAGCTTATCTGGCGCTCAAAAGTAAGTATTGGGCAAAGCACTGGCCCGCTGATCAGAATGAAGCCCTTGATCATATCTGGGACGGTGACGGGACAAATCCAAATGCGGCGCTAACGATTTTTCGTAATTTTGACAGTGCGGCGGTTGAGTTTGGTTTGCGCGGACAGTTTCCCGATACAGCCTGGATTATCGACTACCCGTTGTTGGAGCGTATCCACTACCTGCTGGTGGCCGGTTACGACGTATATGGCAATGTCGGGCATCAGCTGAATTCGCGTCTCTTTATGGATTTCCTGCGCATGGAAGGCGAAGATAATTTTCTGACATTTATGCCGCAGGAGAGCCGTCAGGAAATTCGTGCAACCTGGTATGAGGGCATACGCTCCAAACGCAAAAAATATTTTGAAGAACCGATGAACTGGCTGGCCAATGACTCGCCAATCAATTTTGTGACGGATGACCCACAGACAGAGTTCTATAATTTGGTGCTTGAGCATCTGGGGCCAATGGCGGGTCCGTCGGATTATCTTAACCGTTGCACCGGCTTGGACTGCGACGAGCCCACGGAACGGCAATCGCTACTGGATGCGAATAGCATAATGCGCAAACTGGCGCAGCTGCAGGGCGAGCAGCTGCAGATATTTCCTGAGCTGGCATTTGTCCGGGTGGGTATGGATGATGGCGGGCCCGATCTTGTGTACTCGCTCATCGTGAATCGCGACTGGAGCAATATGACGTCTTTTCTGGAAGATGCGGATAAAGGCGACAGGGATCCCAGTGGCGATACTTTGACCGTGCTGCGTGGGTTCTCTGGCAGTTACCCGAATTTTTTCTTCCTGGTGCCGCATGACCAGCTTGAAGCATTCGTGGCGCATGCTGCGACAGTGCAGACTGCCGCAGATTACCAGGGTTTTGTGGCCCGCTTCGGGGTGCGGCGTACCCGCACTGATTTTTGGGCGCAGGCAGACTGGTTCCAGGAGACGTATTTTGCTGAGCAGCCGGTCGCGGCTGGCATATTCGATCTGAATCGCTACGAAAATCGCTAGTAATAGTGGGTGACTGGCCCATGACAGTGCATGGTCATATTGTTTGTTTTCCGTAGCAGCCATGCGACAATATCGCTTTCCAGCGCAGCTTGAGTTAGTTGGGGGAGTGTTCCCGGTTAACCCCCATCAACCAAAGCAGGAGTTCCGCCGGCCGTGGATCACAGATCAACTCTGACAGGACTGCACCGTTCCCTTAACGGCGCACGCACGGCTGGTGGTCTGGATGTGATCTATACCAAGCTGGCAGTTGACCTTCAGAATCTTTCAGAAGAATCCGCCATTGATTCGGTTAATGCCTGTCTTGACGTGCTGCAGGAAAGTACCGGGTGCGACGCAGTTTGTTTTGCAGTTTACGATGAAGATGTGACGAAGATCGTCAAAGTGCATTCGGCGCAGGCTACTTTTACTCCCTGCAATCCCGAGCAATTACAGGGTGAGTTGCTTTCGGACTGGCCATGGCTGTCTGCTCAGAAAGAGCATTTGCGGCTTATAGAAATACTGGATACCGCTAACCCGGCCTCTGTTGCAGCGACTGATTCTGCGCGGTTCAGGAAACTGCATATTGCATCAGCCCTGTTGGTGGGCCTCGTGGTTAACGGGAAAATGGCGGGCTTCCTCGCATTCCTGCATGGACAACCTACTGAGGAGTGGGAAGCCGATAACAAATTATTGCTTAAGCTCCTTGGAGCCAGTCTGGCTTCGGGTTTGGAGAAGCTTGAGATACAACGCGACGTTGCCGAACGTGATGAATTGCGGAAACTGGTAGTAGCTACCGCACACGATGGCCTGTGGGACTTTGATGCCATTAATAATGTCATTCGGTTTTCACCCCAGTGGAAAGAAATGATGGGTTATTCGGATGAGGATCTGGCTGATGCACGGCCTGACTGGCGACAGTTAATTCATCCGGATGATATGGCACGGGTGCAGGCCGGATTACGCGAGCATATTGCCGGCAATACAGATTTATTTGAAAGTATTCACCGCTTGCAACGCCGCGATGGGGAATGGCGCTGGATGGATTGTAGAGTAAAGGCGCTAACGGATGAAAATGGTCGTTTGCGCAGATTAGTAGGTGTTGAATATGACATTACTGAGCGTATAGATTACGAAGAAGCACTGTTTCGTGAAAAAGAAAGCGCACAAATTACGCTTCAATCGATTGGTGATGGTGTAGTAACCACTGATGCTGAGGGTCATGTTGAATACCTGAACCCGGTCGCTCAGGAGTTGACAGGGTGGGGTGCCGAGGATGCTATCGGGCGACCGCTTGAAGATATATTTCGTGGTTTTCATGAAGAAACCTGCGAGCCATTGGAAAACCCGTTATCTATCGCGATCGAGCGTAATCGTGCACTCAAGTCTGTTCGGCCTACATTGCTGATTCGGCGCGATGGTAACGAGTTATATATAGAGAGTACTGCATCGCCCATACGCAATGACAAAGGTGATGTGTCAGGCGGGGTGCTCGTTTTCCATGATGTTAGTGAATCCCGTGAATTAAATCGGCGCCTGAGCTATCACGCAAGCCATGACATTCTTACTGGCCTGGTTAACCGGCGTGAATTTGAGGTCAGGATAGATCGTTCGCTGAAAAGTGCCAGGGCACGAGAGACCTCCTATGCCTTGCTGTACCTTGATCTTGACCGATTCAAGATAATTAACGATACCTGTGGTCACCAGGCTGGTGATACCTTGCTGGGGCAACTGGGTGCGTTACTAAAAGCACGCATCCGCTGGCGGGATTGTCTGTCGCGGCTGGGCGGAGATGAGTTTGCAGTTTTGCTGGAAAGTTGCAGTCTGGATGAGGCTATTCGATCAGCAGAGGAGCTGGTCACATCTATAGATGAGTTCAAATTCAACTGGGAAGATCGCAGCTTCAAGCTGACAGCAAGTATCGGTGTGGTACCCATTACAGCAGAAAGTGTTGATGTAGGCTCAATCATGACCGCGGCTGACAGTGCCTGTCAGGCTGCTAAGGAAGGTGGGCGTAACCGGGTACATTGTTTTGAGGAAAATGATATTGATCTGATGCGTCGACGGCGCGAGATTCAATGGGCTGCACGAATTAACAATGCACTCGAAGACGGGCGGTTTGAGTTGTTTCGGCAGACTATTATGCCGTTGCAGGAGGTCGAGCGCGGCGAGCATTATGAGTTGCTGCTGCGTATGCGTGATGAAGCGGGTTCGTTGGTATCACCGGATTTGTTTATTACGGCTGCTGAGCGTTACGGCATCATGCCGCAGGTGGATCGTTGGGTTGTTGAGAATGCGTTTCGCTGGCTTGTTTCCGAGGCAGATGAGCGTGAACGCCTGACAATGTGTTCGATAAATCTATCCGGCCAGAGTCTGACAGATGACAAGTTTTTGCCCTTTGTTATTGAGCAGTTCCATCGTAGTGGTCTGGAGGCATCACTGATCTGTTTCGAGATTACCGAAACTTCGGCCATCGCAAGCTACGCGCAGGCCAGCCGCTTTATTAATGCGCTCAAGGAACTTGGTTGTATGTTTGCACTGGATGATTTTGGCACAGGGCTTTCGTCATTTGGCTATTTGAAACATTTCCCGGTCGACTTCCTGAAAATTGATGGTAGTTTCGTGAAAGAAATTCTGCATGACCCGATTGACCGGGAGATGGTGCGCTCAATCAATGAGATTGGCCATCTGACGCAGAAGAAGACTATTGCTGAATTTGCTGAGAATGAAGAGATTATTACCATGCTCCGAGGCATGGGGATAGATTATGCGCAGGGCTATGGGGTTTCCGAACCCCAGCGTATCCTGCGTGCCGTAAATGCCTGATCAGATTTTAATTTAGTTTAGCTACCCACCTTGCCGACGACTGGATCGCGATGCCATTGGCAGAGCGTTGTTCTCGGTGCGTTCATGCTGTCCCTCGGGCCATTCGTGCGTACATCCCTGTACGCACTCATTGTGGAGTCGGCTGCGCTTAGCGTCCTGCACGCTTGCCTCCTACACCCACTCGGGACAGCATGAACGCACCGAGAACAACGCTGGTAAATATTTTGTGACGTCGGCGAGGTTAAGCTGACGAGCGGCGTGTACGACCCGGAAGGCCATGGATGGCCGTGAGGGGAGTGCCCGCTTCGACGAGGACAGGATGTCCGAGGAGATTTAGCGAGCAGCTTAACCTCGCTGGCGTCACAAAATTTGTGCTAACTCACGGTCAGATCTGTATTACGATCCAGCCGTCGGCAAGGTGGGTAGCTAAATCATCTCAAATCGCATGGAGAGATCAACAGCCCTTATATCCTTGGTCAGAGTGCCAACCGATATGAAGTCGACACCGACCGCCGCGATCTTTTTTACTGAGTCAAGGTTGATACCTCCCGATGCCTCGAGCGTAATTTCCTTGTTGAGTTCGTCGCGCATTGCGACAGCCAACTGCATATCATCAATACTAAAATTATCCAGTAACAGCCGGTGTGCGCCCGCATCAATCGCAGCGCGGGCTTCGTCAAGATTCTCAACTTCAACCTCGACCATGATGCCATTAGCTAGTTCGAGTGCTGCTGTGACTGTCTTGCCAATACCACCGCCTGCCGCTATATGGTTTTCTTTGATGAGGATTCCATCATAGAGCCCGGTGCGATGGTTGGCAGCACCGCCTGTGTGAACCGCATATTTCTGCGCCAGGCGCATACCCGGGATAGTTTTACGCGTATCAAGTATTGTTGTCGTTGTATTTTCAATTGCGACTGTAAATTTTTTTGCCGCTGTTGCGGTAGCTGATAATGTCTGTAAAAAATTTAAAGCGGTGCGCTCGCCGGATAGAAGCGGGCGAGCCGGGCCCAGCAATTCACAAATTTTACTGTTGGCGGCTACCTGTTGGCCTTCGTTGACTAACAGCTTGATCGCGATATCACTGGATAGCTGATTGAATACTTCGCTAAACCAGGGCAACCCGCAAATTACAGCATCATCACGAACCAGTACGGTGGCGCGAGCCTGCTGATCAGCAGGAACCAGTGCGGCAGTAAGGTCGCCGGTGTTTATATCTTCATCGAGCGCATTGCGTACGCTCATTTCAATATTTTGCTGAAGTATCTGGTCTATTTGTGTCATAGGCGTAAATATAACGGAAAAAAAGAGACCCGGTCAGTGCCGGGCCTCTTTAAGTTCTTCACTACGGGTGGCTTACATGAAAAATCCGTGGTGCGCGCCGACCATGCTCATCAGCATGGGTATTGATAACATTGTATTAGTGCGTGATGCCATCAGTGCGACAAACTTGGCACTGCCAATCTGTTCGGGCGTCGCCTCTACCATGCCCAGTATCTTTTTCTGGTTAGGCCAGATCAGGATCCAGACGTTGAATAGCATGATGGTGCCCAGCCACGCGCCGATACCGATGATCAATCCATATTCGGTACCGTTTGCGCCCTGTCCAAGGGTAAATGCGTTTAGAAAATTGCCTTTTTCCAGCAGGTAAATAGCCCCTGACAGCCAGGTTGCCAGCGCTGCCCAGCGGAACCACAGTAGCGCACGTGGGGCTACGTATTTGGTTATGCCTGCACCGCCGGGTCCGCCTTCGTCAGCCATGGCTTCGGCAAGTGCCTGTACCTGAACGAAATTGAAGTAATAAAGCAATCCGACCCAGGTGGTGCCTACGGCAACATGTATCAAGATCATAAAACGCGCGCTGTCAGGACCTGTCACATTAGTAGTAAGTGCAATTATCAAAGCAATAATCAGGCCCGAAATAATCGTGCCCCATGCGCTTTTTAATGGATTCATGGCTTTAATTCCCCGTAACGGTGGCTATCTATATAGATCAATGTGATACCAGAGGGCATAATACCCGGCCCCCGGCGACACACCGTGTGGCGAGAAGAATAGGCGAGCTAACGATATAATTCAATTATTACGCCATTTGCTGCTTTTTGGCGCTACGGGTGTGATTTACGGATATCTCTGCAGGGGCTTATGGCTAAAGCTATGACCAGATCTACCCGACCAATGTCACCCTGTATGAGCATTTGCACGCTGGATGAGGCTAATATTTGTATGGGCTGTCTGCGGACGCTCACTGAAATCAAGAGTTGGGCCACATTAAGCGGTACTGAACAGTGGGTGCTGGTTGGGGAACTTGAGGAGCGCCAGGCAGGTCGAAAGGCCAGATAGTATTGATGGTGATGTTTAAATATTTGTTTTGGTGATTTAAATTATTAACGTGTATAGCCAGCTATCGTAAAACGACGGTTGTCGATATCAGAAAAGGAAAAGCAAGTGAGTATCAACGAACGTATAGAACAGCAGCTGAACGAGTTTCCAATATTGGTGTACATGAAGGGATCCCCTGATTTCCCCCAGTGTGGGTTCTCTGCCCAGGTTATTGGTGCGCTTAAACAGTGTGATAAACGTTTTGCTTTTGTCAATATTCTGGAAGACGCTGAATTGCGCCAGGGCCTGAAAGATTATTCTGAATGGCCGACTTTCCCCCAGCTTTGGGTGAAAGGTGAGCTGCTTGGTGGTTGCGATATTATTGTGCAGATGCTCGAAAGCGGTGAGCTGCAGAAGACTCTTGATGCGGCTGAAGCCGATACTGCTGAATAAAAAGCAGTAGCAAATAACAGATAGGTTAAACCCCGCAGCTTAATCGCTTCGGGGTTTTTTTGTGTGATGTAGAACCGTCAATTCAGTCCGCATTCTTATCATCTGTGGCATCACTTACAGGTTTGCGTCCATCGTAAATTGGTTTAAAACTGTTTACGATCCCGCAGAATATTTCTGCGGTTTGTTCGGCATCATAGGCTGCGGAATGTGCGGCTTTACTGTCCCATGTGATTCCGGCAGCTTGTGCCATGCGAGCCAATACCGTTTGTCCATAGGCAATCCCTCCCAAGGTTGCGGTATCGAAAACACTGAAAGGGTGGAATGGACTGCGCTTGATGCCCGTGCGTGCGATGGCCTCGTTCAGGAAGCCGAGGTCGAAGTGTGCATTGTGTGCAACCAGGATTGCGCGTTTGCACTCGGTTTCGCGCAGCTTCTGGCGGATTTCCCGGAATATCCTTTGTAATGCATCTTTTTCAGGGATGGCGGGGCGCAATGGGTGATGCGGGTCAATGCCGGTTATTTCGAGCGACGCCGGCTCCATATTGGCTCCCTCGAAGGGTGTGACATGGAATCGGAAACACTCTTCGGGATGCAGTAAACCCTGATCATCCAGGTCTACCAGCACTGCTGCAATTTCGAGCAGAGCATCGGTTTTGCAATTGAAGCCACCTGTCTCAATATCTACCACTACTGGCAGGAAACCGCGAAAACGTTCTTTAATTGGCACCTTGCCGTCTACTCCGTTCATGCCTGATCAGTCTCGTTGTGTAAGTGCAAACGAGTCATCCTGATCGAGTATCAGGCTAAGGGCAAAGCGCACGCCAAACCCGGTTACGTCGCTGGGTATTTGTGCCAGGCCGCCCTTGCGGTTTGCCGAACTTAAATCTATATGTACCCAGGCTGAATTGGTCGGTACAAAGCGCTGTAAAAATCGAGCAGCCTGGATATGATCACCGCCGCCGGCAGCGGCGCATTGCAATACATCGGCAACCTCACTTTTAATTTCTTCATCAAAATCGGCATCCAGCGGGAACGGCCAGACGCGCTCTCCGGATTGCCGGCCGGCTTCGATGATAGGGCCGTGCAGATCCTGACGATTGGTGAATGCACCGCTGTAACGTTCTGTAAGGGCACTTACACAGGTACCCGTCAGGGTGGCGAAGTCGATGATTACCTGTGGTTCCTGCTGGCCCGCCAGCGCAAGGGTATCAGCCAGCGCCATGCGGCCTTCGGCATCCGTGTGCACAACCTCGATGGTAGTGCCGTTAGCCGCTGTTACGATGTCGCGGGATTTGTAAGCAGTGTTGCTTATCCTGTTTTCGGTAATTGCCAGCCAGCAATCAACCTCGTGCGGATAATCCAGTTCAGTAAGTGTCATCAGGGTTGCAACGGCAACTGCACTGCCTGCCATATCCTGATGCATGTCCAGCATTGCCTTGAAGGGTTTCAGGTTAGTGCCGCCGGTATCAAAAATGATGCCTTTGCCTACCAGTGATATCGCAGGCTTTTTCTTTTTGGATTTCGTGGTGCCTCTATTGGGGCTATAGCGGATGTGGATAATTCCGGCGTCACGGGTTGCATTACCCTGTGACACGGCCAGAAATGCCCCCGCACCTGCACGTTTAAGCCGCGCTTCATCCAAAAAATCCATTTTCCAGCCATACAGGCTGGATAACTGCTGCAAAATTGAGCGATATGCCGCAGCGTCCAGCTTGTTGGGGGGCAGGCTGGTTAACCAGCGCGTGAGATTGTTCGCTTTGGCTTCAGATAATGTACGCTTCAGATCGATGCGGGTATCGGCACCCATGATGTGCAAAGTGTGTAACCGCGTGTCGCTGTTTTTGCTGCTTTTGTAGGCAGGGAGTGAAAATCTGTGCGCAGCCAGCGCAAGCACCAGTGCTCGAACCAGGGCAGCTGTTATTTCTGTATTGAAGCCGGCCACCAAAATAGCGATTGTTGCGGGATTATCGCGCAACGCATCCGCTGCCAGCCCACCTGCAAATGAGAGTAATTCGAAGGCGGAGGGTCGCTTGTCACCCTTGCCTGATTCCTTCAGCCGTTCCAGGCTAATGCCGGTATTGGCTGCATTATGCAGCCGGGAATGCAGTGGGGAAAGCGGTTAGTTTGCGCTTCTGGGCCAGTAATTTGAGCTTATTACCGTCTGGTAATTGCTGCCAGAGTGCCGCAGGCGGTTTTTCCGGGATGATGATGAGCAGGTGTTCAGTGGTTTTAAGTGATACCAGCGTGACCTTTCCGGGTGTTTGCCGGACGCGCAGCTCGGGTTGGCTGGGTAGAAGGCTGATTTTTGCTGCTGATATTGGCTTTGCCATGGGCTTGGGTTGACCTAAAAATGCGAAAGCCGGATCATACCCCGGCTTTGTGCTTTGCACCCTATAATAGTGGTGCGGTCCGAATCCGGTTGTAGCAAGAATTAATGAGAAGCCGGCAACCGGTATGACTCGCAATCTGAAACCAAATCTGGCAAAGGCCCCCAAAACTGTGGCTGAATTTAAGCGATACGACGATATAGACCCGCAGGAAACTCAGGAATGGGTGGAATCCATCGATTCGATACTGCGGACATCAGGACCCGAGCGTGCTCATTTTCTGCTTGAGCACATGATTGATCATGCCCGCCGTTCCGGGGCGTATCTGCCGTACAGTCAAAATACGGCTTACCTGAATACGATTCCTGTGTCGCAGCAACCCGGGTACCCGGGTGACCGGGCACTGGAGCGTCGTATCGAGGCCTACATACGCTGGAATGCGATGGCGATGGTGGTACAGGCAAACAGGCAGAGTTCTGAATACGGTGGACATATAGCCAGTTATGCATCCTCCGCCACATTATACGAAGTGGGTTTTAATCATTTTTGGCGTGCCGCAGATAAGGATCAGCGTGGTGACCTGATATACATACAAGGCCATTCGTCACCGGGCATTTATGCGCGCGCTTTCCTTGAAGGTCGGTTGAGTGAAGATCAGCTGAATCATTTCCGTCGTGAAGTAGGTGGCAAGGGGCTTTCTTCGTATCCACACCCTTGGCTAATGCCGGACTTCTGGCAGTTTCCAACGGTGTCGATGGGGCTTGGCCCCATGATGGCGATTTATCAGGCACGTTTCATGCGCTACCTGGAGCATCGTGAGATCACCCCACCGACGGACCGTAAGGTCTGGGCATTTCTTGGTGATGGTGAAATGGATGAGCCTGAATCAATGGGCGCGCTCACGATGCCGGTGCGGGAAAAACTCGACAACCTGGTATTTGTTATCAACTGTAACCTGCAACGCCTCGATGGGCCCGTGCGCGGTAATGGCAAGATAATCCAGGAGCTGGAATCCGCATTTGCGGGCGCAGGCTGGAATGTGATTAAAGTGCTGTGGGGGTCGCGTTGGGACCCTCTGCTGGAGCGGGACAATCAAGGTCTGTTGCGGCGTTTGATGGAAGAATGTGTCGATGGCGAATATCAGAATTTCAAGGCGATGGGTGGCGACTATGTGCGCGAAAATTTCTTTGGTAAATATCCTGAACTAAAGGAAATGGTTGCCAATATGTCAGATGAAGAAATCTGGCGGCTAAATCGCGGTGGCCTGGACTCCATCAAAGTATTTGCGGCCTACGATAAGGCGATGAAGAGCAATGGTCGGCCCACCGTCATTCTGGCAAAAACTATCAAGGGCTTCGGCATGGGAGAGGCCGGTGAAGGCAAAATGACCGCTCACCAGACGAAGAAGCTGAGCGGTGAAGACCTTAAAGCTTTCCGGGATCGTTTCAATATCCCGGTCTCGGATGAAGATATTGCCGAGGTGCCTTTTTACAAGCCGCCGGAAGACAGTGAAGAAATTCGCTACATGCATGAGCGACGCAAGGCGCTATCTGGTTATTTGCCGGCACGTTACACCGATGTCGAAAAACTTAAAGTGCCGCCGCTGGAATATTTTCAGCAGCATTTGGATGGCACCGGTGATCGGGAAGTTTCAACAACGATGGCACTGGTCCGCATGCTGACGAAGCTCGTCAAGGATAAGGACATAGGCAAAAATATAGTGCCCATAGTTCCCGATGAAGCCCGGACTTTTGGCATGGAGGGTATGTTCAGGCAGATTGCGATCTATTCCTCGGCAGGTCAGCTTTATACGCCACAGGATTCTGAACAGCTGATGTACTATCGCGAGGATAAGAAAGGCCAGATACTTGAGGAAGGAATTAATGAGGGTGGTGCATTCTGTTCCTGGATAGCGGCTGCTACTTCGTACGCCAATAACGGCGTGCCCATGATCCCTTTCTATATTTACTACTCTATGTTTGGTTTCCAGCGTATCGGGGATTTTGCCTGGGCGGCTGGTGATATGCAGGCGCGCGGATTTCTGATTGGTGGTACGGCAGGCCGGACTACGCTGGCGGGTGAGGGGTTGCAACACCAGGATGGCCATAGTCATTTGCTGGCATCCACGATCCCGAACTGCGTGTCCTATGATCCGGCCTACGCTTTTGAGCTTGCCGTGATCGTGCAGGATGGTTTGCGCCGCATGTATACCGAGCAGGAAAATATTTTTTATTACATCACCTGCATGAATGAAAACTATGTTCATCCGGCTATGCCTGATGGTACGGCTGAAGGCATTTTGAAAGGCATGTACCGTCTGCGTAAAGCTGATGCAGGCGAAGTGCATGTGCAACTATTTGGTTCTGGAACCATACTGCGCGAAGTAGAGGCTGCGGCCGATTATCTGGCGGCAGAGCATGGTGTCAGCGCCGACATTTGGAGTGTCACCAGTTACAGTGAATTGCGTCGTGAAGGCATCGACTGTGATCGCTGGAATACCCGCAATCCTGACAAGGAAGCCAGACTGCCTTATGTCGCACAGTGCCTGAGTGATAGCAAAGGGCCGTTCATAGTGGCTTCTGATTACATGCGTATAGTGCCCGACCAGATTCGTGAATGGATACCGGGACGTTATCATGTGCTTGGAACTGACGGCTTTGGTCGCAGTGATTCACGGCGCGCATTGCGTGCTCATTTTGAAGTTAATCGTGACAACATTGTGATTGCGACGCTTCGGGTATTGATGGACGAAGGCAAAATAGCTGTAGATGTAGTAACAAAAGAGATAGAGAAGCTGGGTCTGGATCCCGACAAGCCCAACCCGGTGAATTGTTAATTAATGGTTGCTGAATAATGATTGCTGATTAAGCTGTATTCAGCATGCAGCAAGGCTGCACAGCTATATTAGCTACAGACTGAGATATACAAACGATGACGACACGGCAGGAAGTACGAGTACCTGACATCGGCGATTTCGACGAAGTTGAAATTGTTGAAGTGATGGTTGCGGTGGGTGATGAAATCGGTGCAGAGGATTCGCTGGTTACTCTGGAGACTGATAAAGCGGCAATGGATGTGCCTGCGCCAATCGCCGGTAAGGTGCTGGAAATGTCTGTCAGTCTGGGTGATAAAGTGTCTGAGGGCAGTGTGATACTGGTGCTGGAAGCCTCAGCTACTGTGGCAGCAGAGCCCACTCAGGATGTTGCCGACAGCAAGCCGTCAGCTGAGCCTGCTCCTGTTGTTGCCGGGCCCGCAAAATCAGCAGCCGCTGCTCCACAGGTTCCCGCGCCCGCACCAGCCTCTGCACCGCAGGCGGGTGGCGGCACTTTGCCGCCTGTTAGCGAAGCCGGTTTTGCCGCAGCTCATGCCAGCCCCTCTATTCGTAAATTTGCTCGCGAGCTGGGTGTCGATCTGGGCAGGGTACAGGGTAGTGGCAGCAAGCAGCGCATCGTCAAGGACGATATCAAGGCTTTCGTAAAAATCATCATGACCGGGCAGCAGGCTGCATCCACAGGGCCTGTATTGCCGGAAGTGCCGCAGGTAGATTTCAGCAAATTTGGTGCAATTGAAGAAAAACCACTTGATCGCATACAAAAAATTTCCGGGCCACGTTTGCATGCCAGCTGGCTCAACTATCCGCATGTTACGCAGAATGATGAGGCGGATATCACCGATATGGAGGCGCGCCGTCAGGAATTAAAAGCGGCAGCTGCAGAAAAAGATGTGAAACTGACCCCGCTTGCATTCATGATGCGCGGCGTTGTGCAGGCATTACAGGAATTTCCGATTTTTAATACCTCGATGGGGCCGGATAGCAAAACGCTGATATGGAAAAAATATATTCATGTCGGTTTCGCAGCTGACACGCCCAAGGGGTTAGTTGTGCCGGTGATTCGTGATGCAGATCAGAAGGATTTGTATACGATTGCCGGTGAGTTAGCTGAATTAAGTGCACGGGCACGCGAGGGTAAGCTTAAGGCTGATGAAATGCAGGGTGGGACCTTCACGGTCTCAAGTCTGGGCGGTATTGGTGGGACATCATTTACGCCGATTATCAATGCCCCCGAGGTTGCGATACTGGGCGTGCCTCGCTCTAAAATGATGCCGGTCTGGGATGGTGAGGAGTTTGTGCCCACGGCTGATACAACCACTCTGTCTTTCTTACGATCATCGTGTGATTGATGGCGCCACGGGCGTACGTTTTACGACCTACCTTGCACAGCGGCTGGGTGATGTTGCCGGGCTTATAGGGCAGACGTCGCGATGACTAATTTAATAGAGGTCAAAATCCCAGATATAGGTGATTTCACCGATGTCGAAGTCATCGAGGTGCAGGTAAAAGTCGGTGATGTGGTGGCGGCTGAAGATTCGCTGATTACGCTGGAAACAGAAAAGGCAGCGATGGATGTGCCCGCACCGCAGGCAGGGCGTGTCGAGGAAATGCTGGTTGCTGAAGGTGACAAGGTTTCGGAAGGTACGGTTATTCTGAAACTTGCCACTACTGGGAGTGCCGATATTGCCGCAGAGTCGAATGTGCAGTCGGATGTGTCACCTGCATCTGCACCATCTCAACCTGAACGTTCGCCGGAGCCGGTTGTAGCAGCAATACCTGCAAGTGACTACGCAGGCGAAGTCAATATGGAAACTGGCTTGCTTGTGCTTGGCGCCGGCCCTGGCGGTTATACCGCTGCATTTCGTGCGGCCGACCTGGGCCTGAACGTGACGTTGGTGGATCGCTGGCCATCACTGGGCGGTGTCTGTCTGAATGTTGGTTGTATACCTTCAAAGGCATTGCTGCATGCCGCTAAAGTAATTGAAGAAGCGGAATCGATGGGGGAGTTTGGCGTCAAATTTGCTCAGCCTGAAATTGATACCGGCAAACTGCGTGATTGGAAGCAGAGTGTGGTTGACCGTTTGACTGACGGGTTGGCAGGCCTGGCTAAACAACGCAAAGTTAATGTTGTGCAGGGTACGGGTACTTTCCTGTCTCCACATCATGTCCGTGTTGAAGGTGAGGGCGTAAGCCAGGTTTTTGCATTTCAGCAATGTATTATTGCAGCCGGTTCAGAGTCGGCCATGATTCCTGGCTTGCCGGATGATCCGCGTATTATCGATTCAAGCGGTGCGCTGGAACTCGAGGATATGCCACAGCGGATGCTGGTGATTGGTGGCGGGATTATCGGGCTGGAAATGGCTACTGTTTATGACGCACTCGGGGTTAAGGTCTCGGTCGTTGAGTTAATGAAGACACTGGTGCCCGGTTGTGACCCGGACCTTGTGCGGCCGCTGGAAAAGCGTATCAAGGATCGCTACGAAGCAATTTACAAGGGTGTCAGTGTTACCGGCGTCACTGCGGAGGCAGATGGTCTGCGCGTGAATTTTGAAGGCGATGGCGCGCCAGAACCACAACTCTATGACAAAGTGCTGGTTGCTGTAGGCAGATCGGCTAACGGCAACAAAATTGGTGCAGAACTGGCCGGAGTTCAGGTGAGCGACCGCGG
>PVMK01122719.1_pt1 | contig 45467 bp, 45 predicted proteins | sample 1853481 | NCBI WGS metagenome assembly PVMK01 (sample SAMN08533507, study PRJNA380276) | Marine sediment metagenome, whole genome shotgun sequencing project.
ACAGCATAGTTTGTGGTTTTCATAAAGGTTCTCTGCCCGCTGGCCTACGAGTTTAATAATATCTTCGTGCGGAGAGGGTTTTTTAGTATATGATTTCATTCGATCAACCGGATTAAATTTTCTCTGGAAAATTATATGTTATCAAAAAGTAATGCAGCAACTTTGCAGGTAAATCTTTTTAAAAGAAACCACGAGAAAAACCAATAAAAGGGGAAAGCATATTTTTATCCTATTATTAGGATATATATAGTAATTTGCGATAACAGTGTTGTCATGCAAAACGTTCATTATATGTTGGATTTTCAACAGACAATTATACTGATATTATCGGAGAGAATCAAAATGTGAAATATTTATTTCTGCTATGTAATTTTGTGAGTTATAGACTGTTCTATATCGATGGAGATGTCACAGCAAAGTAATAATATATTCTGTTATCATTTTGTTAAGCAAAACTGTCCAGAATTGGTTTTGGGTTGACAGCGGCCTCATTGGTCCGTTACAAGTTTTCATGGTCTTGGCCGGCGTAGCTTAAAAAGCATAAATAAAAACCATTATAACAGGCGGTATCATGGGAAATGTTTTCGATTCACAATCATCAGGTTCCGGGTCAGGGGCCGGCAGGATGATGGATGAAAAACACCTGACAAACTGGCGCATCCTGTTTGTCGAGTTCGCCTTTCATCTGGGCAGCTTTCTGCTTAATGTCAGGAGTACCGGCATGCAACAGCAGCACCTGAAAGAGCTGACCGCCATTCTTGACCAATGCTTAAAGATGTCGCGTATCCCTGATCAGGAAGGCAAAATAGTCATACGGTTTCGCGGCCGCGGAATACCGGGTGAATCAGGCGATTCGGAAAGGTACGATTATGTTTTCAGATACGGAAAATTGGAAATTGACATTCCACTTATCAAAAAGATTGCAAAGCGGGGAGGTGTAACAACTTCGCATCTGCCCTGGCGTTTGCTGAAATCCTTTGAAAACTTTGCAGCGCTTGACATCAATACTCTGTTTTTTGATATCGGGACCTGCCAGGATGAGGAGCAGGGCAACATCAGACGTTCCCTTGAGATTATTGGCAACTATTTTCATGTTGTTGAGTTTGGAAGCGAGCAGGCTGCAAATCAAAAAAATATGCCAACACTCATCTATGACGAAACATCACAACCCGATCCGAATCTGACCCTGCTTGCCGCATATAACAAGGTTCAAGCAAAAGCCATTCAGGATATTGTCCCGAACATCAGCCAGCGTATGCAGCAGGCTGAACCTGACACTCCTCTGGCAAAATGTTCGTCGGTTTTTGATGCAATTTTTCATTTCAAGAAGATGCGGGAACAGCTCAAGCGACCACCGCTTGAGATTAACAATGCAAAATGGTTATTGGTGGCTGAGAATGAGCAGGTTGTCGAAGAAGATGTGCCACTCAGCAAGCAAGTGCTGGAACGGCTTCTTGCCAAACCGCAAAAAGCCTCCCAGGTACTTGCAAGCACCTATGGTGAAGAACTCCTGGGGTTTAACGCCGAAGAAGTAGTGAGTTGGTTGGAGCAGATCTGCGATCTTATTAAAACTGCACAGGAGGAAGGGGGAGAGGAACTCGTTGTTGCGGATATAATGTATTTTATTCAGAAAAGTCTTGATCCTGTTGCCGATGATGTGCTGGAAAGCCTGGCCCTTGAAGGAAATGAGGTTGTTACCGAAATAGAGGATGGCAAAAAACTGCGCGTACAGATTCCGGAAGGGATGGGGCAGCAACTTCTTTATTACAAGAAAAGGGCTCATACCAGATGCAAGATGCAGAACCTGCTTGATGAACAGGTTGTTTTTACAGAGGATGATTTTGAAATTATTGCCGAAGATTTTGCCATTAAAGCCGATGATGCCAAAGATCTGTTTAAATTACTGCAAAGTTCTTTTGATCGGGATGGGCATTTTCAAAGAAAGGTTTTTGAAAATAATCTTTTGGAATTTGCAAAATACGAAAGAAATATTTTTCAATTCCTCTGGCATTATTTGAAACTGATAGATAACCGTCATGACAGGGTATCTTATTTGAACAGTCTGCAGTTGCTGATAGCAGAGATGAAGGATCCCAAGCAGGCCTTGTTGGTACTGCTTGCCGATTTTATCAAAACTCCTATGCAAGTTACATTTTTTGACCGGAATGGGTTGATTTTAGCTAATATTCTTTTACGGAAATATAACCAGGAACTCCGCAATGAAATTGAAATAACCCCTGAAGAGGTACTCATGGTTCGGGAGGGGCTTGATCCTGACAGGGTGGCAGTAGCAATTGAGCAGGTCAACAGGCACCAGGAAAAATTTTATCAAAAAATCAGTCTGATTCATGAAGGCTTACAACAGGCCTTAAACCCCAGGGCAGTGGCAACAAAAACATTGCCGATCCGCTACCTGGTGACCCTTGAGCGTGAGACCTATATTTTTCTGTCATTGATTGGTGGACCGGTAGCCCATAAGATTATCCGTGATGCCTTGGAGGAGTATGGCAACCCCCTTGCCAGGATCTATATGCTGGATAAAAGTTCTGAGAATCTGCCTGCCATCATGCAGCTTTTTAATGTCATTATCAGGGCCCTCCACAGGTTTGGCGATGTAAGTGATCTGCCGGTTCTGCAGTCTGTTATTGAGCGGGAAAAAGCATTCATGACCAAGGCGCCTGACAGTCAATACCTGGTAGTAAAGCGTGTCATGGAATGGGTTGACCGCTCGATTAAGGCATTGGAACGTGCCAACTCAAAACAGTAAACTTAGTAAAATTGTCTACGAAATTTAAAAATGACTGGCGATACTGGAAAAATAATTGATCAGCAGCATTTGGAAAACGGCATTGAACTTTTGCTGTATGACCGGTCTCGGGTCACGGCAGGCGACCGTTGGCTGGTTGAACTGAAGTGCGAGGCACACATTCCAATTGATGAAAGCTACTGGGATATGGTGGTCGAAGAAGAACCCCGGCTGCTTTCAGATATCAGGAAGATACTGGGAGACCGGTTGGTATTTGTTACCACCAAGCAACGTCATTTTGTCGATGCAACAGAGTGCGAAACAATACTTCAGGAAATGGTGCAACAAATTCACAGCTCAATGCTTGAATACTTGAAGAAACCCCAGTTCCCTCAAGAATTTTTTAAGAAACAGTGCCGTGATGCCAAACAGAAGGTGTTGATCCAGCAGGCAATGGAAAGGGAAATTGGTAATCGCTGAGATGCTTCAGCAACTATTGTATCATCCCCCCGATCATCAAACGATCATCATTCCCTGGAGAAAAGCAGTTCATGCGTGCCCGGGGCTGCATCAACCACGATACTGTCTCCCTCACCGAATTTCCCTTCCAGAATATGCATGGCAAGCTGGTCCTGTATATAACGCTGTATGGCCCTCTTTAACGGTCTGGCGCCAAAAGCAGGATCATATCCCACCTCGATAAGAAAATCCTTGGCCGCATCCGTAAGGCTGATGGTAAATTTTTTCTCAGCCAGTCTCCTGGTCAGAAGGGCTACCTGGATATCAACAATTTTTGCCAGGTCTTCCTTGGCCAGACCATGGAAGATGATGATCTCATCGATGCGGTTGAGAAATTCAGGCCTGAACTGGCGGTGCAGGATTTCATCCATCTGTTTTACCATTTCCTCCCTCTTCTGTTCTCCCAGTTCCATGATGAGCTGGCTGCCCAGGTTGGAGGTCATGATGAGAATGGTATTCTTAAAGCTCACTGTGCGGCCCTTACCGTCAGTCATGCGGCCATCGTCAAGAATCTGTAGAAGAACATTGAAGACGTCAGGATGGGCTTTTTCTATCTCATCAAACAGGATAACGGAATAGGGCCTGCGCCGGACAGCCTCGGTAAGATATCCTCCCTCTTCATAGCCCACATATCCCGGAGGGGCACCGATCAGCCTGGCCACAGAGTGCTTCTCCATGAACTCTGACATGTCCAGACGGACCATGGCCTGTTCACTGTCAAAAAGAAATTCTGTCAGGGTGCGGGCCAGTTCCGTCTTACCGACACCGGTGGGCCCCAGAAAGATAAAGGACCCGAGTGGACGGTTCGGATCCTGCAGGCCGGCCCGAGCCCGCCGTACGGCATTGGCAATAGCGTGGATAGCCTCAGATTGGCCGACAACCCTTTTGGCCATGAACTCTTCGGCATGCACCAGTTTATCCTTTTCAGATGCCAGCAGGTTGTCAACCGGGATACCGGTCCACTTGGCAACAACACTTGCAACATCTTCCTCATCCACTTCTTCTTTCAGCATTTTGCGGTCCTGCTGGATTTCGGCCAAGCGCTCGTTTTCTTCAGCCATCTGCTTTTTAAGCTCAATTATCCTGCCGTGACGAATCTCGGCAACCTTGCTGAGATCGCCTGCCCGTTCGGCCTGCTGTTCTTCGATGCCGGCCTCTTCTATCTTGGCCTTGATGTCCCTGATCTTCTGGATGATCTCCTTTTCCAGTGACCAGTGACCTTTCATGCTGTTTAGGGATTCATTGATATCGGCCAGTTCACTTTCCAGCTTGGCAAGATGTTCTTTTGAGGCTTTGTCCTTCTCTTTTTTCAAGGCCTCCCGCTCGATTTCCAGTTTTATTTTTTTGCGCTCCACCTCGTCAATCTCCGTGGGCATGGAGTCAATCTCAATGCGCAGCTTTGATGCGGCCTCGTCTATGAGATCAATGGCTTTATCGGGCAGGAAGCGGTCAGATATATAGCGGTTAGACAGGGTGGCAGCAGCAACGGTTGCCGCATCAGTGATGCGCACTCCATGATGCACCTCATATTTTTCCTTGAGACCACGCAGGATAGCTATGGCATCCTCAACGGTCGGCTCCTGTACGAGAACCTGCTGGAATCTTCTTTCAAGGGCTGCATCCTTTTCAATATATTTTCTGTATTCGTTTAAGGTCGTAGCGCCAACGCAGTGAAGTTCACCGCGGGCCAGGGCCGGCTTGAGCATGTTGGAAGCATCCATGGAACCCTCTGCTGCTCCGGTCCCAACCAGGGTATGGATCTCATCGATGAACAGGATGATCTCACCTTCGCGTTTCTGGACTTCTTTCAAGACTGCTTTCAACCGGTCTTCAAACTCGCCGCGATATTTGGCACCGGCGACAAGGGCCCCCATATCAAGGGAGACAACCTGTTTGTTGCGCAGGCTTTCTGGAATATCTCCGTTGATAATGCGCTGGGCCAGCCCTTCAACAATGGCTGTTTTGCCCACACCCGGTTCACCTATCAACACCGGGTTATTTTTCGTGCGCCGGGAAAGGACCTGGATGACTCTGCGGATTTCATCATCGCGTCCAATCACCGGGTCGAGCTTTCCCTGTTTGGCAACATCAGTCAGGTTTCTGGCATACTTTTCCAATGCCTGATATTTCTCTTCAGGATTCGGATCTGTGACTCTCTGGTTGCCGCGGATGCTGACCAGGGCCTGAAGGAATGCATCTTTGCCAATACCATACTTTTGAAGTGAATCAGTGACAGCACTTTTTTCTAAAAGGAGAGCCATAAAAAGATGTTCCTGGCTGACATATTCATCCTGCATATTGGAAGCCAGGGTGAAGGACTGGTCTAAAACTTTTTTGAACTGCTGGGAGGCGTAAACCTGTCCAAAGCCTCCACCGCTTACCTTCGGCAGATTCTCAAGCAGGCGCTCTGCTTCAGCCTTCAGAGCAGGGAGGTTAACCTCCATCTTCTGAAGAACCGGGGAATAATGACCCCATCCTTTTGTTCAAGTAGAGCTGATAAAAGATGTTCGGGCTTAATTTCCTGGTGCCCAAGACGTTCAGCAATGGTCTGGGATTCCTGGATCGCCTCCTGTGATTTTATGGTAAATTTATCAAATTGCATGTTTTCCTCCGCAATTTATATATATCTGAAATTAACTAAGGTTTGTGATTTGCAACTGCATAAAAGGGTAAGTTCGTTCCAGTAATCTGTCAAGAAAGGGGGAAAGCTGTCAGCTGACAATTTTGAATTCTGAATTTTAAATTATGAATTAGTTTTTCAACTGCTCGGCTGCGTGAAATGGCTTTTATAATGGAAATTTAATTTCAGAGGGCAAAAAAATACCCCCGTGCAGAAAATTGCGCGGGGGTAAGTGTGAAAATAAAATGAAAAAATCAGCCGCAGCCGCTGGAACTGCAGCCCTCGCTGCTGCAACCGCCACCGCCAATGGGATTGGTTGAACTGATTGAAAATCCAGACCTCATACCGGCATCCATAAAATCAATCTTGATTGATCCACAGGTATCCAACAAATTGTTGTCAACCAGGAAAGTCAGACCATCCTGCTCATATTTTGCATCAGTTTCTTTTGGCTCATCCAGAGCCAGTCCCAGAGATGGGCCAGATCATCCGCCCGACATAAGGGAGACACGCAGGGCAGAATCAATCTTGTTCTGCTCCATGTACGATTTAAGATTTTGTGTTGCTAACTCTGTTACTTCAAACATTACTAGTACTCCTTGCCTATTATTTTAATCTTAATGTCTGCTTGCTTCCAGGCCAGATAAAAAAATACCGCCAAACCGTAAAGGCTGGCCAGCGGAAAGCTGCAGACAAACCTATTTCCCAAATTTTTCTTATCATAACTGTAAGGAACATGAGTAAATAAGTCAACATTGGAAACGGCCATACCCCAATGACCAGTTTTTATTGTATTAATTTTATTAAGAAAATTTTGTAATACATGATTTAAAAAGAGTGGTGCACTGCTTATCAGAAAAATGTATATTACCATAAATATGCAAAATAAACCAGATTGATAATTTTGTCGGCAGTAGTAGATTTGTCGTTTGCCGATTAAAATTATTAATGAATTTAATAATCCATAAGGTGGGAAATGAAAAAGATAGTGATATCTACAGGCGGCGGCGATGCCCCGGGATTAAATGCGGTTATTTATGCTGTAGTGCAATCGGCCCATCTCCGAGGATGGGAGGTGTACGGAAGCCGCAGCGGTTATAAAGGTTTGCTCGATCTTGATGAGTTGATACGCTTGACCCCTGAAATGGTGGAGGACATAACCCCGACAGGGGGCACTATTCTTGGAAGTACCAACAAAGGAAATCCATTTGCCATGCCGGTGGAGAATATGGCGGGAGAGACTTTGATCCGGGATGTTTCAGAACGTATCCTCAAGAATTTCAAAAGGATGTGCTTTGCCTGTCATATTGCTGTGGGAGGGGACGGCAGTCTGGAAATTGCCCACCGTTTCGCTAAACTCGGCATGCCTGTTGTGGGAGTGCCCAAAACCATTGACAATGACCTCGGGGCGACAAATCTCACTTTTGGTTTTGATACTGCTGTATCTACTGCTACAGAGGCCCTGGACAAGCTGCACTCAACCGCCAAATCCCATGATCGGGTCATGGTTGTGGAAGTCATGGGGCGGGAGTCCGGCTGGATAGCACTCAATTCCGGAATTTCAGGTGGGGCAGATGTTATTCTCATCCCCGAGTTCGTTTTTGATATTGATAAGGTATGCGAAAAAATTGCTGATAATGAACTGCACGGCAAGGATTATGCCATTGTTGTAGTCGCTGAAGGCGCCCAGGAAAAAGAATGCGATGTTTTCTGCCGGGAGGGTGAGGTAGGCAGACAGGAGGTGATCATGGGTGGAGTAGGGGAGTGGGTAGCCCAAAAAATAAGGGAAAAGACCCAAAAAGATACCAGATCCCTGGTCCTGGGACATTTGCAGAGGGGAGGTACCCCGACAACCTTTGACAGGCTTCTGGCCTTGCGTTTCGGGGCGGCAGCAGTTCGTATGGTGGAACATGAAACTTTTGATCATATGGTGGCATTGGCCACTCCTGCCATGATAGCAGTACCGCTGGCTGAGGCTATCAAGTCGAGGAAAACAGTCGGCAGTGATAATGATAAGGTGCTTACTGCCCGTGAAATCGGCATTTGTTTTGGCGATTGAAATATCTTTTTGAGCAATCTCTGCGTCATTCGGCGAAATTGTTTGTGCGTCGTACCACATGTGCGACTCCGCACAATTTCTTGAATTCCTTGACCTTGCACAAAAATCTCATTTCAATCCCCCAATAACAATTATTTATTAAAAGTAAATTGATGTGATGTAGGCGGTGAGTTTTGTAATTTAGCGGAGCAACCTGTAGAATTTAAAAAATTGTTCAACCAGCGTCGGAAATCACCTTCAGCTGACAGCTTTTAATATGAATAAAGTTTTTGAAGTCTACGAAATACTGTTGGATCATTTCGGACCGCAGGAGTGGTGGCCTGGAGATACACCGTTTGAGATCATGGTCGGAGCGGTTCTTACCCAGAATACCAACTGGGTTAATGTCTGCCGGGCCATTGATAATCTGAAAAAAAATGATCTTCTTTCATTTGAAAAACTGCATGAACTGCCGGTTGAACTTTTGGCAGAAAAGATCAAACCGGCAGGCTATTTTAACCTCAAGGCAGCACGGTTGAAAAATCTCCTGAATTTCATTGGTGAAGAGTATCAGGGTTCCCTTGAAGAGATGTTTAGCGAAGACGCTTTAAATCTTCGTGAAAAAATTCTGACAGTAAAAGGGGTCGGCCCGGAAACCGCCGACAGTATTCTTCTCTATGCAGGTGATAAACCGGTTTTCGTTGTTGATACTTACACCCATCGCATTTTTTCACGCCATAATGTCATAGCTGAAGAAGAAGGCTATTATGAGATTCAGGAATATTTTACGTTATCTCTGCCGGAAGAAGTGGAATTATATAATGAATACCACGCCCTTATCGTCAGGCTCGGCAAGGAGTTTTGCAAAAAGAGCAAGCCGTTATGCAGTCAGTGTCCTCTGAATGAGTTTAATGGATTCATATATCCCGAGGATCCCTGAATATTTTAGAGGCTGTCCCGGAAAATGAAAATTAATGAGGACACCCTTTTGATCTTTCCTTCTGTTCCAACCTTATTTTTCCAACATAGTCCATCAGCTCTTCTTCGGAAATAATCTGCTTGGCGATAAGGATGTCGATTAGGGCCAGGTTGACAATGATCTCTGTACTTAACATATCTTCTACCGTAATATCTGTTTTTTGAAGATTCATACGTATAGCCATTTGAAAACCTCTTTATCGGTCTGGTATTAATTGATATGCCATGACTAAAGTAGTCTTGGCTCCTGCCTTCAATTTTCTCCCCAAAAATTATAGAGTTGTATGGTTAGACTAATTTCCTCCAATGACGTTCCGGCAAATTTATATTTATGAGCCGTAATAAAATCGACATTGCTATGCTGTCTTGAGAGTAGATTGCAAGGAGGATACCAATTCTGAAAAAAATTTGATAACGTACTGTTTTGCTGGAGGAAGAAATTAAAACTGGGGAAATTACCGTTATATTTAATTTCTATTTATGTATGATATTCAATACAATTTGTAAAAATTTTTACACCTGTGATGTTTAATTGAAAAGAAAGATTTGAGAGGCAACTCCTCAACGAAGCTGTGTCAGGCGGTAACCACCCCGCGAATATCAGCATGCTCAACCGTCGTTATAGGTCCTTATCTCTGCTAATACCTTTGATATAAAATGCCCCCCCCCAAAAAAAAACAGGGGCAATGGATTATTTTTTTCTACTTGGCACTGTCAGATATATCAGCAGATACCTTAATTTTTCTCTGTCTGCAAAATTGAAGTATCTTGAATGTTATCTTCAGTGAATTGGAAATCCCCCAAGTGTAATACTTGTTGCAGAAGTATTTAATTTAATCGATTTGTTAGGTGACAACTCAGTCGTTACAAGTTGGACTAACTCACACTTCACTTTGAAATCAGATATAGGACAAGAGCGATCCATCTGGCTTCAGATTAGAATCCACCAACAACCCACTTACCATTGGGGTTTTGTTTGGCTCCATTATAGGCTCCACCAACAACCCACTTACCATTAGGGTTTTGCTTGGCTCCAGTATAGGCTCCACCAACAACCCACTTACCATTGGGGTTTTGCTTGGCTCCAGTATAGGCTCCATCAACGACCCACTTACCATTGGGGTTTTGCTTGGCTCCAGTATAGGCTCCATCAACGACCCACTTACCATTGGGGTTTTGCTTGGCTCCTAAATAACCTTTATATTCAATATCGTCTGCCATAAATTACCACTGGTTTAGGTTAGACATCCTTTTTTCGTAGCATTCTTCGTGCTGTACTAAAATGCTTTTAACTTCTTCATCACTTAATCCCATCACATATCCGTGCTTTTCTTCAGTGGAGAAACTGTTACGTAGTTCAGATAGTGGACAACTTTCACTTGCTTGTGCATAAAAAATACAATTTACAAGAAGCCCAAACAAAAGACCTCTTGGCCTATCATAAGATTTTTCAAGAATCGAATCCATTTAACCAAATCCTCATTAGAGTTAACGCTGAATGGTTTACTGCTGCCAACCCAGATTGGCAGATGGTAAGGTTTGTCAAAAGATAACGACTGCCAACAGTAAAGTGATTTCAAGGAGTTATATGCAAAAAACGCACCTATATTCATTAATACAAACTGCATTTTGTATTTCTATAGTTATTTCAGATGATTACTTTTGTGTGCCGAGTTTGAAACCAAATCTGAGCTAATGTATATCTATTGATTTTGTGGCGATTTAGCTAGAAGGGGTTGGGGATATACCACAATGTGGTGATTGGGAAGGGTGGACCGAAAGTGCAGATGTCTATTATATCCATGCCATTGTTTGTAGTAAATTGACCGCCTCAGCCATTTAATACTCTCACCTATTATCTTTACATATTTATAGGTCAAGATGTCTATTGGAAATATATTTAAAAACCCCTACAGAATTGACTGAGAGGGTTGTGGTTTAATTTCTAGAGGTCAACCTTTTGAATGTATTTTCACAACATATCAATTCTGCACCATCAGCATGTTTATACTTATGATCAGCTTCTATTCTTAATACATATTTTTTTGTAGAATCAGGATAAGATCCTATTCCCACAATCTCCCAATATCCTTTCAGTCCTTCTAGGATTACTTTATCCCCCAAATCATATTCCATGTCCATAGTCTCCAGATTATAACTTTTAATCTTGGTGAAAGGTGCAGCGTTATTAAAAAGCAAATTTTTTACTTATCTTTTTTGAGGTGTTCATTATACCAGAGGAATGAGCGGCAGAAGCCGCGGATGATCCGTGCCTCTTTGGCTCGAAGGCCCACCCTTCCCAAAAAATGCCTGATGTTTCGTATCCAGTACGAGCTATCATTTGTCCTTAAAAAACCTATTTTGTTAAGGAGTTCTTCCACATGCTCATACATACCCTCCAGTTCATATGAGCTGGCCAGCTTGGGGCTGGACTGGATGATCCTGCCGGAATGCATTACACCCCAGTAGAGTTCATAACATAAAATTGCGACTGCCTGTGCCAGGTTCAGGGATGAAAAATCTGCGGTCGGTATGTTCACTGTGGTCTGGCAATATTTGAGATCATCGTTGGTGAGTCCTCTGTGCTCAGGACCAAAGAGCAGGGCAACCTGATTATTTTCAAGCAGGGGCAGGATGGATTCAGAAATGTAGCGCGGACTGTTTTCAATCCGTCTTTTCCTGCCTTCTCTGGCAGAGGTCCCCACAACATGGGAAAATGGCGCCAGCGCATCTTCAAGACTGTTGAACCGCTCAAGCTGTTTGATAAGATGCGCAGCTTTATGGGTGGCCATTTTCAGCATCTTCTCCTGGTCAGGGGCTTCATCGCGGACAATGATCAACCGGGAAATGCCCATGTTCATGGCACAACGTGCCGCAGCTCCGATATTTTCAGGATACTTTGGTTCCATGAGGACAATGGAGATGTTGTCCAGCAGACTCTGTTTTTTTTGTGATTCAGGCATGTTTTAAAATGTTAATTTGTAAGTGCCTAAAGTTTTTTTTAAAAAAGGTTTCGAGGTTTCAAGGGGTCAAGGTTTCAAGTAAAAAAAGAGATAACTTAGGGCAAAAAAAAGTTTCAAAGCGATTGTCAATTATCTGTATTTATACCGTGTCTTCTTTTGTGTTTCGTGCTTTTGGGGTTCTTATGTACCCTTGACCCCTTGACCCCTTGAACTCTCGACTCCTTGAAACCTGTTTTCTCCTTCCAAGACAAAATTAATCCTGCGCTGCCTCACATCTACACTTTCAACCCGCACCCGCACAAGGTCGCCAACCTGAAAAATTTTAGCTGTACGCGAGCCGATGAGCCGGTAGTGTTTTTCGTCAAACTGATAATGATCCCCTTTGAGATTTGCTATTTCAATAGCGCCGCTGACAAAATGATCCAGAAGCTCGATGAAGAGTCCAAATGCAGTGACTCCGGAAATGATTCCGTCAAATGCCTCACCGATTTTTCCCGCCATGAACCGGACTTTCAAACGGTCGGTCATTTCCCGATCTGCAAGCACAGCAACCCTTTCCCTGCCGGAGAGGAAATCACCTGCCTGCTGCAGATCAATGGCTGGGGAGGTGCCTGAACTTTTCTTTTTTGTCAGCAGGTTTGCCAGAGTGCGGTGCACAATCAGGTCCGGGTAACGCCTGATCGGCGAAGTGAAATGGGTGTAATAGGTGGCAGCTAAGCCGAAATGCCCGACATTTTCATGGGAATAACGGGCGCGCTGCATTGTGCGCAGGAGAATATTATTGACAATGTACTCTTTTGGGGTGTCGGCAACCATGGAGAGTATCCTGCCGAACCATTGGGGGGAGCCGCTGTTATCCTGCAGATGCAGCCCCAAGGTGCGGGCAAATGCGGTAAACTCCATAACTTTGACATCATCGGGTGATTCATGGACCCTGTACAGTGTTGGCGAATTTTGGGTTTCCAGTGTTTCTGCAACAGCCTCGTTTGCTGCCAGCATGAATTCTTCAATCAGTTTATGGGCCATATTGCGCTCGGCCCTGATTATATCAGAAACCTGTTCGTCAGCATCAATAAGCACCTCAGCTTCGGGAAGGGAGAAACCAATACTGCCGCGTATAAGCCTTTTCTTTTCCAGGACTTTGGCCAGTTCACCCATATCCTTCAGCTGAGCATGAATGTCTGAGTACTTACTGATAAGTTTGCTGTCCCTGTCAACCAGAATCTGTTTGACAATAGTATAGGTCAACCGGTGATGACTGGTAATGATGCTTCGAGTGAATTTTTTTGTCAGCCTTTTGCCTTTGGGGTCAAATTCCATTATTGCGGTGAAAGCCGGTCGGGCTTCATTTGGCACCAGACTACAAAGGTTATTGGAAAGGCGTTCAGGCAGCATGGGGACAACCCGGTTGGGGAAATAAACACTGGTGCCGCGTTCATAAGCTTCCTTGTCCAGGGCGGAACCGGGTTTGACGTAGTAGCTTACATCGGCGATTGAGACATAGAGGAGCCACCCTTTTGCAGTTTTTCCCACAGCAACGGCATCATCAAAATCCCGTGCTGTTTCACCGTCAATTGTTACATGCGGGATGCTGCGCAAGTCGAGCCGTTCTTTTTCTTCAGGCATGGTATCAGGATACCTGTCTGCTTCCTGCAGCGCCCTGTCTGAAAATTTATGGGGCAGATTGTGTTTGCGAATGACTATTTCAGTCTGAACCCTGATATCCTCAGGATTACCCAGGACTTCAACTATACGGCCTTCAGGGTTGCGTTTGCCGCTTTTAAAATCAGTAACTTCTACGACCACTGCGTCTCCGTTTCTGGCACCGCAGGAGTTTTTTCTGTGGACCAGAATATTAAAGAGAAAGCGCTCGTCTTCCGGGATCACCAGGCTCGTCTCTCTTCCTGCCTCATAGATGCCGACCAGGAAGGTGGCAGCCCGCTGGATTACCTTGATCACCTTTGCTTCCGTTCGGCGCTTTTTAGAAAAGAGTCTGAAGAGAGCCCGGTCGCCGTGATGTGCACTGCCCAGATTATCAGGCGCAATGAAGGGGTCCTGCCGCAATTTTTTATCAGCCTTTTGCAGGGCATTCGGCCTGTCGCCGATAATGGCAAATCCAAATCCTCTGGGATGGACCTCAACAGATCCTTCAACAAGATTTGCGTCTTTCATCAGTCCATAAATCCTGCCCGCACGTTTACTTCCGGAACAGGAAATAATATCACGTTGGCAAAGATCTGAGAGTAAGCTGGACAGCATTTTGCTGTCTGAACGGGTTAGAGAAAGAGCGTCCATGATGTTTGCCATGGTCTGCGGCTCTTTTTCCTTATAAAGGATGGCGAGTACTTCCTGTTCAAGGTCATTAAGCCTATTATGCTCTTGCGTTTTCCTGGGCCCGGCCAAGCGGCGGAATTTTTTTCCTGGATATCTGGTCTTGCCGTACTTGTCCTGCCGGAAGCCTTTTTTTCTTCTTCTCATAATTAAATTGTATTAGAGTCTCTAAGGCGGCCTTGCTGATCTAATCTGCCAGTTGATTTTTCAAGTGAGGTTATACGTAGTTTTTTCTTGAAAAGCTGGACGTATAGCCTTTATAAAAATATCATTTTCCCTGAAAAAGACTTGTACGGTTGATAACTCAGTGTTATTTAATAAAATTTTAGAAAAATCTATCATACTCTATATCACAATAAATAGCAGTAAACACTCTCCGTTTGTATGATAAAGAAAGAATTTGATATTGTCGGCTATAAAGAAGTGATGGCCAATTTTCTGGATGATCCGGATGGCAAAGACAAGGTTTTTTTTAAAGCACTTGATTTTGCGGCACAGGCCCATGCCGGACAATGGCGTAAAAGTGGTGATTCTTATATCCTGCATCCCTGCAATGTAGCCAGAATATTAGCAGAGGAAATGGAGGTCAGAGATCCGGAGATTCTGGCAGCAGCACTCCTGCATGATACAGTAGAAGATGTCAAGGAAGTTAACAGTGAGGTCATAGGCGAGCGGTTCGGTAAAAATGTCGAGGCCATAGTTGACGGCTGCACCAAGATCACCCATTTTTTCGGTGATAAGCAGACATTTTACAAGATGGTGCACCGGAAGATTTTTTCAGGTGCAGCAGCAAGACTTGAAGTGATGTTGGTAAAGCTTGCCGACCGGCTTCACAACCTGCGGACCCTGGACGCCATGCCCAGGGACAGACGCCAGAAGGTGTCGGATGAGACACTGGACATTTATGCTCCCATGGCGAGGGTTATGGGCCTCTTTGATCTTAAGAGAGAACTCTACCAACTTGCCTTAAAGTATAAATTTCCCAAACAAAGCAACAAAGTACTGGCCCAAATTCGTAAGTTGGAAAACTCTCCAACCGTTGAAAAGATTGTTTCCACACTCAATAACGAGTTGGAAAAGGCCTGGATCAACGGGGAGATTAAAGTAAGGGCCAAAGGGCTGGGTGGGTATTTCGATCCGGTTAACAAGGTGCTTTATAAGACCCTTGAGCATCCCATGGAGATTGTTGTCCTGGTTGATAACGTAGAGTCATGCTACCGGGTTCTGGGGCTGGTCAACAAGCACTTCCCGCCCATTCCCAGGACTATCCGTGACTTCATCGCTAATCCCAAACCAACTGGTTACCAGGGACTGCACGCAAGGGCCAATATCAAGGGTGAAAACTTTCTTTTTAAAATAAAAACCCCGGAAATGTCCAGGTATGCCCACAAGGGTATTATTAAGGCCTGGTCAAGCAAGGGAAAAGTTCCCGGCCACTTTGAAAAGGGGTTGCGGGAGATGTTTGATTTTCTCAGCGAAGACCAGGGTCTCTCGCCCAGGGAGATGATCGCGGCAAGCGGCAAGAAAGAAATATATACCTTTACTCCAAAAGGTGATCGTATTTTTCTGCCATTGCATTCCACCGTACTGGATTTTGCCTACCAGGTTCATACCGAGGTGGGGAGAAGATGTGCAGCTGCCCAGATTGGCAGCAACAGGGTAGAGCCTGATCATCTGTTAAAAGACGGAGATCAGGTTAAAATCATTCTTCAGGAAAATCCGGTGCTCTTTGAACCACGGTTGCAGGAACTCTGTAAGACTCCCAGGGCCCGTTCAGGGCTTGCAAAGGGTTTTAAGATTCGGCGGCAAGCGCTGGCAGTGGAGATCGGCAGGGAAATATTGGAGCAGGAGTGCAAGCGCTATGGCCTTTCTTTGGCGCAGTTAGAAATATTTGAAGAAGAGGTGCTTGAACAATTAGGCATGGATTCTTTGGAGCAGCTTTATTTAAACGTCGGCGAAGCGAAAATTCCCTTTCGCGAGCTGCGCCACAAAATAATTGGCTGTTTGCCGGAGGACCTGGAAATAAATAAACCTACCGGCCGCAGACTGCATAAAATCTCCCTTACCAGCCTGGACCCGGCGATCATCAAATTTTCTTCCTGCTGCAAGCCGGTGCCAACTGAGAAAGGGCTTATTGGCATTCTGGATGAACGGGGGATATCGGTGCACCAGAAAAAATGCGAACGATTCCGGGCTGTAAAGGTGCGGCGGAAAGATGTAATTGAGCTGCAGTGGCTTCTTAAGGATTCAGTCATTAGCAGGCCCCAGCACTTATTTGTTGAAGAGGCGACCAGAAACCGCATGCTGATGATACTTGCCGTTGCCCCTGACAAGATGAAGGTTGCTGATATTTTAGTCCTTTCAAGAATAGATGATAAAAAGCCTGCCTGGGAAATTAATTTTGAGGTTGCCGATCTGCATGGCTTGAAAAGTATCCTGGCTCATTTCAATAAATCCGGCCTGCCGTATGAGTTCGTAATTGAGCAGTAATACTTCTGAATTCAAGAATCCCAAAAGTTATTATTAATTTAAGGTAATTCCTAATCAACCTGGACCAATGTTATACTGGTTCAGTTATGATACGATGCACAAAATGTCAATATATCAAATAAAATCATAGATGTATCCGTATTATTGTTGGTTTGGCTGCCTGTTTTTTCTTTTTGGCACGCCGTTTGAAGTATTCAAGTTAGGAAAAGCACTCCTCTGTGTATCAGATTGTTTGCGCGATTTTAAATGGAATGGCGCTGAAGATATCAGGAAAGAGCAGCATACTTGTTTCAGGGAAATAAAAATCAATGTGAATGGCATGGGAAAGTACAACGTCTACACATACACAAAGCAGCACCGGATTTTTATGATGAGTGTCATCAATATGATGCCTGAGTTGCCCATAAAGTTGGAAGAGTCTCGTGTCAATACCTGTAAAAGCGTGACTTTCAGCCGGGTTTTATACTGATACACTTACTGTCACCATTGCGTGGTAAGCGAAAAAAGCAGAAAATAATCGTATCTGCCTGAAAAATACGAATTCATCCATCTTTCTGCGGCCTGTCTGACCTGATTGCCGGCTTGGATGATCAATAGCTCTATCTGCTGGTCTGACAATGTCAAGATGTCCAGTGGCAATCGAAACTGACAATCCTCCTTCAAAGAGTCAGCATTGTGGCAAGAAATTACAGGTTTTTTATTTGAACAAATAGTTAAATTATAGTTTAGTAATATTCTGTATAGCTCCTCAAATCAATTTGTCTAGAACAGTTTTATATTAAAGCCCTAAGCATGAATTTGAACAAAACAAAAATATTTTTACTCATAGGGGCTATTGTTTTTTCCTTTTTTTCCTCCCTCCTCAATCGCCACAGATGCTCTTATAGACTTTAAAAAATCCTCGCCGTCCGGCCTCATTTTAAGATCAGGTATTTTTATTGGAAACTCTGGGAATCCAGACGACTTTTACCTAAATTTCTTAATCCCATTCCATAGCCGGCAAGATAGTTTAATGATGCTCGATTTTACCATGAGCGTTAGTAATTATTTTGGCGATAGTGCTGACGAGGGAAATATCGGCTTTGTCTACAGGGACCTTTTGTATAATGACAAATTCATGTTAGGGTTTAATGCTTTTTTCGATACCAGGCGAACCATATTGGATAATCGATTCAACCAGGTTGGACTTGGAGTAGAGGCATTTTCCCATTGGTTTGACTTTAGAGCTAACTATTATCATCCTCTCACTGATGCAGCCAGAGAGCCTCAGTTTGACTTATTTTATCCTGGGGGTCCCACTGGAACTCTTGTTGCCCTGGGCTTTGAAGAGCCCCTTCAGGGGTGGGATGCAGAAGTGGGCGTCCTGCTGCCACTAATCTCTAATTATCTGGAAACCAGAGTCCTTGCCGGCCTATATAGCTTCTATCCGAGTTATCATGACAGAATATATGGGAATGAGTTCAGAGTTGAAATCAGGCCTAACGATTTTATTACCTTAAAAGCAGAATTTCATGATGACAATATTTCAAGCTCAACGTATCTGGGTGGATACCTGACCATACCGATTCCATTTTATGACAACGCAAGTGACATTTTTAACCCGGACTACAGTTTTGGGAGGGGAGTTCGAGATCTCAAAGCCAGGATGCTTGACAAGACTGAGAGAGATCGCCATATACAAACTCTGGCAGGCCCTATCGGTCCGACAGTTCCAGTTGGTGAAGTCCCTGGGACAACTACAACAACATTACCGTCGCCAACAACTACGACAACCAGCACAACAACTACAACAACTCAGCCGACGACAACCACGACGAGTACGACTACTACGACAACTTTGCCGGCGTTTTGTTCGGATCCTTGTGCTGTTGGTGGAAAAAAACCAAAAGAGTGCTACAAAGCTGTTGGTGATGTTTATGTAGTTGATAAGTGTATACCCTGCAAAAAAAACTCCTGTTACTCCTCCATATTGTCAATAAAATTCACCATATATTTAACAAATAAGTGAATGGGGAGAAGCAAAAAAATATTCTGTAATTTTATATGGTTTGTTGCTAAATAATATTTTACTGATGATGAGCAAAGAAAAATTGAGGCGATTTACTAGTGGACAAGAAAAAAACTACCCTTACAAAAGAGGCAGAGGACACCATGGTATGCAGTGCCTGAACCTTGCCCAACCGATACGTCAAGAAAGAAGGATGATTGAGCACCTGATAGTTATAAAATTATTGTAAGGCAGGCTGATTAAAATCTGCCCTGCTTATAAGTTTTAATAACTGTTATGAAGTTTGACTCGTGAATGATTCTTAAAATATCAAGGTTCCCGGTGGATATGTTAACTTAAGCTGAGAAATTTTTAAAAAATCAGTCAACCTGCCACTTCCCTTTCTGGTCGGGACGGGCACTGCTTTTGTCTAACAACCTCTGAAATTCATTTCCCGGAATTTCCCTGGCTCCGAATTGCATGAGATGTTCTGTTTTCATCTGGCAGTCGATGAGATCGAAATTCCATTCCTGCAGTTTATTCACCAAGTGGACCAGGGCAATTTTTGAACTGTTTGGTTGTTTGCTGAACATGGATTCGCCAAAGAATATGGAGCCCAGCGAGATGCCATAGAGCCCTCCAACAAGATCGTCATCAAGCCGGCACTCTACAGAATGTGCATAGCCCATATCATGGAGTTGACAGTATGCTTCAATCATTTCATCGGTAATCCAGGTACCTTTTTCCCGGCGTCCATCTGTATCTGCACATGCAGTTATCACCTGTCTGAAGCCAAGATCCATTGTTACGGAATATTTTTCCTGACATACCAGGCGGGAAAGCCGCTTAGGGACTTTGAATTCAGCAGGAAAAATGACAAGGCGTAGAGAGGGGGACCACCAGAGAAGAGGATCCCCTTCTGAATACCAGGGGAAGATGCCGCTGCGGTAAGCAAGCAGCAACCTTTCTGGAGAGAGGTCTCCTCCGATGGCAAGCAAGCCATTATTCTCCGCCAGTTCGGCAGGAGGGAAAATCAGTTTGTCTGTGAGCTGAAAGACCGGCATATCATTTTAATGACTCAATAGCATTTGCAGCATTTGATACAAAACGACTCCAAAGATCATTACTGTGAGAACACAGGGAAAAAGATATTTATATACCTTTATAAATGAGGCACTGAAATAATCAACAGTGAGCAGAAAACAGAGATGCACCGGGGAGAGCATCATGCCTGCATATCCCATGCTGAAAGCCAGAACAAGGGCTGCAAGGGGCTGCAGGGTGACATCAGCATTGACAAAACCCACCACAATGGGAAAGGCAGCGCCGGCGAAACCAATGGCAATACCGGTGACAAGTCCTGCCAGGAAAGGCAGAAATGCAATGATCAATGCTATGGGAACACTGCCTCGGGAAAGTTCTTCGCCTGCCAGGGGTATAAGCCCGGAGGAGTTCAGCAGCGATTCAAAGACCATGACTCCTGCCAGGGTGATAAAAACATTCATGGTCTTTTTTGAACCAATATCGGAAAACATTTTCCGGCTGAGATTTTGTCTGTTGCGCCAGATTATTCCCAGGCTGATAATCAGGCCGGTCAGCATGGCTAAAAGCTTCCAGGAAGCCGGGTTCAGGCCGGGCAGCATCTTATGAAAAAGCCCCGGCAGCAGAAGCGTTGCAAGAACAATGATTGATATGGGAAGCAGAACCTGGAAAATGCTTGGCAGATTTTGTTCTTCCGGCTCATCTGTTTTAAAGGAAAGTTTATGTGACCTGAGCAGGAAAAAATATCCGGCTGTAATACTGACGATTGTAAAGGGGATTTGCAGGAGCATAAACTTCCAGGTTGGCAGGGTAAAAATGGACAGCGTCACGATAACAACAGGATAGAGCGGCCACCAGTATTCCAGGATGTGCCGGAACCAGTAGTTGACAGCAGCCTTCCATTCTGCAGAGTTGTTTGAGCTTTCAGCAGTCTTTCCGACAAGAGGGGCCGAGAAGAGAGCGCCGCCTGGCATGGGAACGAGTCCGATGGTTGCTGGAATAAGTATAAGGCTGACCGCCTGACCATGTTTGCCCCCATAGCGGCGCGCCAGTGCCAGGATGGCCTTGCCGTTTTCCTCTGACGCCATGAAGTGGCCTATTTCCATGATAAGGGTGATGGTTATGGCCAAAAGCCATAATTCAGGACGTATAAGGGCTTGCCAGAAGTCACCGGGTATGGCTTGGATGTTCTTTGCCCAGAGATCCAGTGCCAGGCCGCCGCCAATCAGTCCCACACCGAGTGGTACCCGCAAGCGACTTGCAGCAAGGACACCAAAGAAAACAATGAGGATTTTGGCTACGGCAGTGAATTCCATGGGGTTTGTTTTTGATTCTTCTTTATATTTTAGGCAATTTGAACGTGGTCATATTTAATAATTTTTTCATAATAGTTCATATATTTCTATATATCTCCTTCTTTTGCACCCTTCAAAACAGGGCATAAAGGTATGCAAAGAAAATGAACTATTTCATTTGTTCAATGTTATTGTTTGTCAAAAGAAAACAAATAAAAAAAGGGGTTAATCCGCATTAGGCGGGCTAACCCCTGTAAATAATAGACTCAAAAAAATGCTAGAAGGGCTGCATGACCCAGATACCGCAAGGGCAGGTATCCCTGCAGAAACCGCAGGCAATACATTTCTCCGGGTCGGCGATATATTCGTAGCCGACCTCGGTGGGCACCTCCCGGCGGGAGATGGCATTGGTGGGGCACATGGTCTCACAGAGATGGCAATCCCTGCATTTGCCGCAGGAAAGGCAGCGGTATGCTTCGCCTTCAACATTGACACCGCATTCGATATCCGGCAGGTAGTGTGCTGTTGTCAGTGTTTTAAGATCGATCAGTTTCTTATCAAAAGGAACCCATTCTTTCCCCTGGGCTTGCGAGATTATAAAATCTGCTGATTTTTTACCGCTGCCAAGGGCGTTGGTTGCCAGGCCGGGGCGTTCAACATCGCCGACTGCAAAAACATTTGCTTCGGAGGTCTGGCCGGTTGCATCTGTCTTGATCCAGGCAGCACCGCCGACTGTAAGACATTCAACGGTGTCCGGCAGGAATTTCAGGGCCGGGATGTCACCGATTGAGATGATAACGGTCTGCGCCGGGATAAGATCACCATCGGTGGTGACGAGACCTTCCCTGGTAACTTCCTTGGTAATGACAGGCCAGCGGAAAGTGGCGCCAAGCGCCTCTGCTGTTTGTTTTTCCTTGCCAAAGGCCAGGGGCTTCTGGATATCAACCAGGGTTACCTCTTCAGCTCCCATTTGGTAAGCATCATACGCTACGTCACATCCCACGTTGCCGGCACCGATGATCACAACCTGTTTGCCGACCTTCATGGGGTTATCGCTCTTGGCTGATTTCAGGAAATCCAGGGCGGCAATGACGCGCTCCTTGCCTGGGAAGGGGAGACGGCGAGGCTCATGGGTGCCCACCGCCACGATGATATAGTCAAATTTCTTTTGCAGTTCCTTGAATTTTGATTTTGTCATCGCAACGCCGAAATTGACGTGGATATTTTTCATTGAAAGGAACCGGTCAATCTCTGAATCCCAGATGGCCTTGGGCAGTCTGTCCCAGGGGATGACCTGGGCAAGTTTACCGCCGAGTATGTGGTCTCTTTCAAAAATATGGGCTTCAATGCCTGCCAGGGCCAACTGCCAGGCAGCGTTCATGCCTGCCGGGCCTCCACCGATTATGGCAACTTTTTTATTCAGTTTTTTAGCCGGCTTGGGAGGCGGAGAATCTTTGATCGCCCGGCCCATCATGGCCACATCGATACTCTTATCAACGGTCTGGCGGGAGCAACCCTCCATGCAGAGGTTGGGGCAAATATGGCCGCAGACCGAACCTGGCAGGGGTGTGTGCTGCAATACCAGTTCGTAAGCTTCCTCTATTTTGCCGTCGCGGATTAAACGCAGCCGGTCAATGGTGGGAATATGCACCGGGCAGTAAAAGGTACAGGGCGCAGCTTTTTCATGGTTGGCCCAGTATGGCTGACGTCGTCTTAAGTCTCCTGTTTCAATTAAACCTATGGGACTGCGGTCCAGGCCTGGGGCCAGATCCCGCAATGGATCTCCGCCAAATGCTCTGTCCCAAACCTTATAACGGAATTCACTCATGGGCATGGGGCCGGAAAAGATCAAAGCCCGCTCCTGCGGGGAGATGGCCACGAGAATTTTCCACTCTTTTTTCTTGGAAAGGGTTTTTAAAAGCTCGGGCCGACCGATCTTTTCAAGATAATCGGGCATACGGTCCATGAGCCACTGCCACTGCTCATCATCCGGCTCGACTTCCTTGACATTGGTGCGGGAATAGGTGTCGTCGGTTTTGCCGCGGTAATAGATGGAGCCGCCGACTGTGCCGACACAGGGCCGATAGCCAAGAACATTATTTGGATTTTTAGCTTCAACACCGCAGATAATTCCGATACCACCACAGTTGAATTCGGCAAAGGTGTCACCAACCGAGCCCAGGACCCATAACTCCGGCTTTTCATAATCCGGGTTCCACTTGGTCATGGTCAGGCCGCGGGCACCGATGGAGCCCTTGATCATGACGCGTCCCTGGGCCATGGCATTGCAGACACCGTTGGTGGCATCGCCCAGGACAACGATGTCAGCCCCGATATTGAGATAGCCCACGTCATCGGAGGCAGGACCTTCGCAGATAATAGTGGTACCGGGCTGTCCCATGCAGCCGAGACGCTGGCCGACCGGACCTGTGATTGTCAGGTGGTAAGGGCCGCCCTTGGGCATTAACCTGCCGCCTACATTATGCTGGCCGTAATTTTCCAGGACGAGCTTCTTGGATTTCTGGACCGCGGCCTGGACAATCTCCTCAAATTTCTGGGAGCTGATGCGTTGGCCGTTATTGTCTAATCCCTTAACTGTCAGGACCTTTGCTGCTTTCTTTTTTTGAGTTGTTTTCTTCTTGGGACTCACTATTGTGCTCCATTCATTTGCTCAAAGCGAACAATTAACAGACATATTTAATCTGCAGCCTTTCTGCTGCATCAGCATCATCTATACCAATGGCGTCTGACATACCGATGGGCAGACTCTGGGAGCGGCCCAACGGCGCCAAGACTTTTTTCATCTCAGTGCGAATCGCCATAAAGGTATCTGCCACCCGTTCGGCAACCTGGTCTGGGTCAAGGCGCCGGTAGAGTTTTGGATTCTGGCTGGTAATACCCTTGGGGCAGATGCCCAAGTTGCAAACGTTGCAGCGGTTCTGCTCGCTGCCCAAACAGCCGGTTGCAGACTGCATCATGTATTTGCCGATATGGACTCCGGAAGCGCCAAGCATGATCAGCGCCAGGCCGTTCTGGGTAACATTGCCGTTTTTGCCGACACCACCGGCTGCAAAAATCGGAATCTCATTCTGCTTTCCTTGGGCCACCAGGTCAAGGTAACACTCGCGCAGATTTGAGGCGATGGGATGACCCGTGGCATCCATGCTGACGTTGTATGCCGCCCCGGTGCCGCCGTCTACTCCATCAATGAGAAGAGCTGAGGCGTATGGATTACGGACCAGGTTATTGAGCACCGACTTGGCAGAGGTGGAGGCGGAAATTTTCGGATATACCGGTACCCTGAAGCCCCAGGCCATGGACATGGACTGAATCATCTTCATGACCGATTCCTCGATGGAGTATAAAGTCTGATGCACAGGCGGTGAAGGAAGATCAACTCCTTCCGGCACACCGCGCAGACGGGCGATGAGCTTGCTCACCTTGAACCACATGAGCAGTCCGCCATCTCCCGGTTTTGCACCCTGTCCATATTTAATTTCAATGGCGGCCGGGTCACACTGCATATCTGGGATGGCCCTGATGATTTCGTCCCAGCCAAAATAACCGGAAGCTATCTGCAGGATGATATATTTAAGATAGGGACTTCTCAGTACCCAGGGAGGACAGCCTCCCTCACCGGTTGCCATGACTACGGGGATGCCCAGCACCTCATTGCAGTAGGCAACACCCTGAAGCAAGCCAAGCCATGCATTTGGTGACAATGCTCCAAAGGACATGGAGCCGATGATAAAGGGAAAAATCTCCCGTACCGGCGGGATCCACTCTCCGGTTGCTTTGCGGTGCAGGTACTCTTCCGGGGATAGGACACGTCCGAGCAGGGTATTCAGTTGGAACTCATGACGACCGGCATCAAGGGCCGGATCGGTCAGCATTGAGATGCGGTTGAACATAATCCTGTCAAGCAGTGAGCCTCGAACATTTCGGCGACCACCGCGTTTCCAGGCTTCGCCCTTGTCATTCTGCAGGAGGCGGACCCGGGCATCATTGGGATTCGGTTCCGGGCCAATTGCCTCGTTGGGGCAGACAGCGGCGCACATGCCGCAGCCGATACAGCGGTTTGCCGCTTCTGTGCGCTGGCGTATACCGGTAAAGATGCGGTACTCGCTGCTCCGTTTTTTCTTAAGGATATCAAGTTTCGGCATCCTCTGCCGACGGTAAGTCAGATAGATTGCTTCCTTGGGGCAGATGGTTGTGCATCTGCCGCACAGGGTACACCTGTCCTCACGGTGCTTGATTATCCACTGCAGGTCAAGATATGTTAGGCTACTTGGGGTAGAGGGTATGGATTGAATTGAGACCATATCTTCATCTCCTTACGGTCTGGAGGAATAATTATTGTGTTTTCACGCATGGGTTGGAAATCAAGGGAACGGTCCCGGTCCGGGATCATGGCGTCAACACCGCACATTTCCGAGGCCATGGCCCATTCACCTTTTTTGCCGCCGACTGTACCGGGACGCAATTTCTTGGAATCCTGGACCATGATGCAAGTTTCGTCCGGCAGGGTTCCTATCACGCAGTTCGGGCCGTCTATGATCATGCGTCGGCAAACATTGCGCAGTCCCTTGAGAAAATCTCCCTGGGGGTGAACACTCAACTCTTCTGTTTTTAGAGGGGTAATAACATGTTTGTATGTTTCAAGCGGCAGCTTGAGCCTTTTATGAATATAGTGCAGAATATGGGTAAAGACTTCCGAGTCGCTCTGGTAACCGATATAACCGGGGTAGTGCATACCGGTCAGCAACTCCCTGATAGGCACATACGCTGTGTTTTCACCGTTTGTCATGGTGGCGATCCCCTGGATAAAGAAGGGATGGCAGGCATAGAGATTAATACCGTAGTTGGTATTCTGTCTGCCCTGGGCCATAACAACGCGGGCCTTGATGCGGTCATCATTAAGGTGCAGAGCCTCACCGATTCCCAAAGGCCAGCCTACTTCCTTGATGGTTGCAACATCCGGCCAGAAAGAAAAAACCGTAAGGTCGGAGCCGTGATCTTCGCCGTTCTTGCGCAGTTCCAAACGGGTCAACATCAGTTGGTTTTCAATCTCATCCTCGTCATAGGACTTCCAGGATGCAGGTAATCTATAGACTCTTAAGAGGTAACTGTGGCGATCCTTTGCTTCAATTTTCTTAAAGTCAACATCAAATTCGTGGTCATATTTAAGCTGAAATCCCTTTTCCTGCATTAAGGCATCCAGGCGGTGATAGGCTTCCTCTGTATGTGCAATTCCTGAAAGGATAGGATCTTTGGTACTGTAAGAAAAATCAGAGAATTTGACACCGCGGAGGACTAAACCTAAACCACTTCCATCATATCCTTCCTGCATTGCCTCCATGGCCGTGAGGACATCGAAGGGTGAAAAGGGTTTGCTGGCGGTTTTAAGAGCTAACCGGCACATAGTATTCTCCTTGTAGAAATCTCCCCTTTTATGGAAATTTTTTTTCTTGTAAAGGACTGTTAAATGGTAATTTTTTTACATTTTTGTAAGAAGCTAAAATGTTGATGTGACGAACCCGTTTTTCTACAACGAAAGGGTATAGATGTCAAGAATAAATGATTGGAAGTTTTTGGTGGTGCCCTTAAAGAAACGGAATTGGGGCAATTTCAAGTTTGAGATAGTCTGCAGGAAATGAAGTGCTGGAGTGATGGAGTGCCTAAAGTTACAAGTGAGCTAAAGTTTATAAAAGATGGATGCTGCGGTACTTTGAGGGCAAGAGAAAAGGATAAACTAAACTTTTTTGAGCAGAGTATTGGGTGCTGGGAAAATTTAATTCGTAATTACTGTTAGTTCCCCAAAACCTATATGCAGATTCCGGAATCCAGTGTTCCCAGTACTCCAGTACTCCAACACTCCAAGACCCCCCTTGAAACCCGACTCCTTATGTCAATCACCAGCAGTTTTATATGTTGTCAACTTAAACCCTTCAATATTCAGAGTTCCTTGTTCGACAGTAACGACATACGGAAATTGTCGATGATTGATACAATATTTTTTTCTTAGCCCTCGAAACCTTGACCCCTCGACCCCTTGAAACCTTTTTTACGCCAGCGCTGCAATAATGGCCCGCATGAAAGGTGGAAGATCGTCAGGGGTTCTGCTGGTGATGATATTATCATCAACCACAACTTCCTGGTCAACATAGTTGGCCCCTGCATGGATCATGTCATCCTGGATGGCAAAAAAGGAAGTGACCGTTCTGCCCTGCAACACATCAGCCGAAGCCAGCATCCAGCCGGCGTGGCAGATGGCCGCCACCACCTTGCCGGTGTTCACGCAATTCCGGACCAGGCTCACCATTTCAGGGTGCCGGCGCATGTGGTCCGGTGCATAACCACCAGGGATGATAAGACCATCACAGTCAGCTGCAGAAACATCAGCCATACCTGTGTCAGCTTTGACCGGAATTCCTGCCTTGCCGGTATAAACCAGGCCGCCCATGGGACCGACCACGATCACTTCTGCACCTGCCTCCTTAAGCCGGTAGTAGGGATACCAGAACTCCAGATCGTTATAGGTGGTTTCCACCAGGATAAAAACTTTTTTACCTGCCAACTCCATTGTCTGCCTCCATTGGATACTTTCTTTCATTTGCTCCCTGCGGGAAGGGTTTCATTTTGCCTGTTGCTGTTCTTTAAGCGGTGCCAGTGCCGGGTTCTCCTTTGCCAGCCTTTCTGTCAGGGTCTTAATATAATCCGGCGGGAATTTCCATATCGGCCATTCTGGGGTCCGTTGCAGAGTCCTTTCCTCAGGTGTCAGGTCATACATGAGGGTGGAAAGAATATCGCTGCTGACCCAGGGGCTTTGCCGAAAGTAGGCATGTCCGTTACCTGTGCTGGATTTCTCGGCATCTGTAACATCAATAAAGGTAATCTCATCGGTTCCCCAGAGCCATTCAGCTATGGACTCTGTCATTTGGCTTTCATCCCACTTCTGGCCAAGCCTGTCCCGTTTGAACAGCCATTTTGAGAGGCTGAGCGCCTTGTCCATTTCAGAGAGGTATATGGTGAAGTCATTGGACACTTTTAGAATTCCTTCATCTATGTATGCCCCAAAAAGCTGTCGGTCAAAATCACTGCCGGCCAGGATGACATGGCCGATGCGCAGGTATTTTCTGAAAATTTCCTTATCCTCATCTCTGTAGATGAGTGCCAACTGGTTGAGGGCGTTGATCACGAGCCTCGTGCCGGCACTGTAGCCAATGATGTGAATATTTTCCGCGTCAGTATCCCTGGCCAGGTATTCAAGTAATATCCGTAGGTTATAGGCTGAAAGGGAGGTTGTCTCCAGGTCGGAAAAATAGGCAAGCGTTTTCGGGGTCGAGGGCCAGGAGTAGGCAATGAATACACCATCGTAACCCAGAAAATGCCAGAGTTCAGTGGCAACAAGCAGTGGGTTTTCAAAGACTACCTTGTAGCCATGCACATAGATATAGATGTCCTTGCGCTTAGACGTAGCCAGTTTCTCATTGATCTTGGCGGCAAATTCTTTACCAGGTTGCTGCAGTTCAGGTCCTTTAACTTCCGGCGGGATAAAGTTTGAGTAACTCTCGGCAAGTATTCCGGTCTCCTTAACTGCGGTAATCTTTAAAGGATATTTAGTAGAGCGGTTTTTCAGCAGTGAAATTTCCCGGGCTTCCTCCCAGGTCATGCTATCATCCCCAAGTTTTATTTTTCCAACTCCAAGCCGCAGGAGAAACCCTCTTTCATTCAGGTAGACATTTTTCTCGTCTCCTTCTTCAGCAGGCTTCCTGTCAGTGGCATAGAGCATCCCTTCATAGGGGATAGCTTTAATGGGATCAAAATCGGTAAATGGGTCAATTGCTCCTGTGTCATACACATCAGGTGCCGGCATCAGAAATATCTGGTTGATCGGCTGTTTCCTGCCACATGCTGTCAGACTGAAAAGCAGGACAAAAATAAGGAGCCTGGCAAGAAAGACCCGATTGATAATAAGTGAACGGTTAACTGGTGGATTCATGCTGTTTCCCTTGTGATAGTATTAGTAGTGAAAATAATTATCCTTATCATTTAAATATACTGCAGAAAGAGTGGGGGTCAAGGCAGCAATTATTTTCCCCCCTCATGGATGATTACTTCTGAAGTACTGAATCTACCATTTTTCAGGAAGTGTATTACCTCAAGCACAACCTGCTGGTTTTCCATAATATACGCATGGGAGACATTCACAAGCAGAAAATCAGTCATGCCTTCCAGTTTTGTTTTTTCCACCGCTACCTTGCCATCATCCTTTCCAGGGATGATCCACGATGATATCGGATCAATCGTCCGGTCTCCTGTTATTATTCCAAGCTCAAAATCTGCAGGACCCAAACTGTTTGGAAAACTTTCAGGGTCTGTACCCAGTTGCATGGATGCCGGACCGAAAATCTTCTTGAATAATGAGTAATTCTTGAGTAAATCAACTGTTTCGCTGCCTTTGTTCGGAGGGCTCAGCATGACCACCCTGCTGAGGTTTTCAGGCCTTTCCCGGGCAATAAGGGCCCGTGCCAGAATGCCTCCCAAGGAGTGGGTGACAAAATGCAGACCTGATTCTTTCCGGCTGCAGCAGGTTTCCAGATATTGCAGGAGGTCAGCCACTAAAGAGTCAATTTCACCCTTTCTGGATTCATAGTTGTAGTTGAATACATGGTATCCGGCTTCTGTAAGTTTTCCCTGCATAGAGGTCATTGATTTGGAAGTCCGGCCAAGACCGTGCAGCAAAACGACCGTGTCAGGAGAAGCCAACTCTTGTGCAGAGATGGGAGTGGTGCCCATGAGGCATAATAGAATGGCAGCAAAATATGTATATGTTTGTATGAATTTCATAGGTGAATGACTTGTAGATATAAAAATGGTAATAAAAAAACTATCCGGAATATAAATCTTTTTTCCTTAACATGAAAGCTGTGACTGATAATTATCAGCAGGTAACATCATGAAGATACAAGCAATTTTGTTCGATTTTGGCGGGGTTATAGCTGAAGAAGGCTTTCAGCAGGGGCTTTATGCCATAGCCGGGAAATTCGGGCTTGACCGGAAACGTTTTTTTCAGCTTGCTAACGAGGCAGTCTACAATTCAGGATATGTGACCGGGACGGGCAGTGAAAAAGATTACTGGAATGAGGTCAGAGAGCATAGCGGCATCATGGCAACCGATGAGGAACTGCGGCAGGAGATATTGTCCCGTTTTATCCCGCGGGACTGGATGCTGGAAGTAGTCAGATCCTTGCGACAGCAGGGGCTGGTAACAGCAATTTTAAGCGATCAGTCTGATTGGCTTGACCAGTTGGATTCCCAGTTTCATTTTTTTCAGTACTTTGATGCGGTGTTTAACAGTTTCCATCTTGGCAAAACAAAACGCGACTCAACGATTTTTGTTGAGACTCTGCAATCGCTGAAAGTAAATGCAGGCGACACGCTTTTTGTGGACGACAACATTGGCCATATTGACAGGGCAACAGCGGCAGGATTACAGACCCACCATTTTATTGACCGCCATGGTTTTATGAAAAAATTTCAGGATTTGGGATTAATGTAAATAGGGTTAGTTTTGAGATAAGAGAGGTTCTACTGATTTTACAAACGGACAAAATCAAAAATGCGCTGTTCAAAGTAGGAGTAGAAAGGATTCCAGCGCAACCGCAGCATATCTGAAGCCGGAATTTTTATCACTCCGCGTTCCCCTCGTATGGCGATATTTCCCAGGTGTAGGCCGGGCTTTTCCCCGGGCCTGATTTTACCGTATAGCGGGTCGGTTTTGGGAAAAGGCAGGGCAATATGCGATAAAGAGTGCATGGCCCTGGGCCAGGCAGTTTCCCGCTTCCAAGTATTAATTTTTGAGTTCCCGGCTTCCTTGCGCAAGATATGGACCTGGCGGCTAGATTCATCCTCGTTGGTCATTAAGGTCAAGGTGTAGGAAAGTTCAGTGTTGTTGAGCATCCTGTCCAGGTACGGCTTGGGGTCATCTTTAAAAAATCTGGCATTTTCGTTTATACGGTTTATATCAAACAGGACCAATTCGTGTCCGCCCGCAGGAAGTTTTTCGAAAAGTCCTGTAATCAGGGCTGAAGTCGATACGGTTGAATCAACAACCGACTGAAAGGCGAGTATAGGGAGGAAGTTGCGCTAATCTGTCTGTGTTTTTGTTTTTTGTAAGGAGGTTTTGTATTTCGCTGGTCAAGCGGTATACCTGATCCCCTGCATTGACCGCAAAGGAGTTATACTTGAAAGGATCGTATTCGAGCCCGATGGAATTCCAGGCAAGCTTGTCAAGTCCCAGCAGGTGGCCGAGACGTGCCTGCCAGACAGCAAAGGCCGCCAGGCTGGTAACCCCGATGGCAGGAGAGACAAGAACAAGGCCGTCTGCCTTTGGTAAAAGATTGTCCGTAAGAGTGGCAAGGGCGTAATGCACAGCAAGGGCGCTGCCGTTTGGAATAGCCGATGATGATAAAGCGGTTGGCCGTTGGCCTGTTTTTGTAAATGGTTCATGGCCAATCTGACTGCAGCGGTCATATCCTGCCAGTGCATTTCAACGAGTCCGCCGGGTGCAGTGCCATGCCCGGGAATTCTCAAGCCGACTACCGTGGCACCGGCTTCATGCAGGCTGAGTCCTATATTGTGCAGACTGTAAGGTGAGTCTGACATGCCGTGCAGGAGCAGCACTCCAGCTTTAGGGGCAGCATGGGAAAGCTCAAAGGTGCGATTCCAGTTTTGCGCCCAGCGGCTTGGATCTGACATGGAACCATGATTGAAGCGGTTCAGATGATGACGATCCTCCGGCTCAATTTTGGCATAAACCATTTCGTCCAGTTGCCGGAAAAGTTTTTCCTCCAATTTTATATATTCGGAGAAATCGGCAACCGGCGACTCTGCTGTATATTCCGCATCAAGCTCGGCCTCATGCCAGATCTTGAGATCCGGTCTGTTTTCAAGATAAAATACAAAAACGGCGAGGAGGACCGTCAGGCCCCCAACCGTCAGGTAAATGAGCGCCTTGATAATTCGTTTCGTGGTGGCGAACAGGAAATGTTTCATAATTGTAAAAGGTATTCCATTTATTTGTGTTTGGCTATTCTTCAGCCTGAATAATTCGGGTTAGATAAATTTTTCAAGGAGTTGGATAAGCTCCTGTTCGGGAAGCGCGCCGGTTACCTGGTCAACAAGCTGACCGCTTTTAAAGAAAAGTAGGGTGGGAACGCCGCTGATCCTGTATTGGGTGGCTGTTCTTTGATTGCGACTAGTGTCGAGCTTTGCAATGATGACCCGGCCAAAGAATTTTTTCGTCATGGTATCTATCACCGGTGCGAGCATCCTGCAGGGTCCGCAGGTTGGCGAAAAGAAATCCACCATAACAGGTTTTGCGGCCCGGGTAATAAAACCCTGGAAGTCGGAATCATTCAGTTCAACAGGTACGGCTGACCCGGTAAGATTAATGGCAGTTTTGCAGCTCCCGCATTTTGGGCCAAGATGCTGCTTGTCAGCAGGGATCCTGTTTTTTGTGCCGCAATTACTGCAGGCTATAACAATACTATTCACAGGTGTCCTCCTCAGTTGATTTTATTGGAGCTTTAATTAGATAAAGCTTAATTGCAATTTTACTGAATATCGTATGAAAAATACATTATCAGGTGCTGTTATGTCAAAAAATGAATGCAAAGAAGTATTGATGTTTTAAGTGGATATGGCCAGCAAAATAAATGAATTAGCAATAATAGCAGTAATGAGCTAAAATGCTATCAATGTTAATACCATCCTTGGAAGGGGTGGCGGATATGATTGAACCTCATAATGAAAAGTATTTTCATTCTCTAACGCAGGTTAGAGAACCAGCCAGAAAGTTGTGTGAATATTTACTGGCTGCAACCGCTTGTGATGAAACGGCGGTGATGTATGCCTTGGACCGCCAGGATAATCTTCGCTCAAAAGGCTACGACCCCTTGGTCGGTATGCTGCTGCTCGATGCAGGTGCTATAACCAAAAAGGATCTTGGCAAAGCCCTGAAACTGCAGGATATAGACAGGCTTGCCAACTCTGCAATTTTTCACTCTCTCCCCAAAAGCGTTATCGGTACTATCCATTCAAAGTCAGAAAGGCTTACATTTGCACCTAATGAAATAATCTTTCGCCAAAATGACGGTATTGATTTTGTTTACGTCATATTGGAGGGGACTGTCAACCTGTCCCACAAGCCTGAATGGGGAAGAGAGATCGATCTCGCTGTTCACAGAGTTGGTGAAGTCTTCGGGGAAATGAGCCTTCTTACCGATAGCCCCAGGTTTGTAACAGCAAGAGCTATGGAGAAAACAAGCATTTTTGCTGTGCCGCGAAAAGTTTTTCTTGATTTATACCGGGAATATCCGGAGGCATCGCAAGCTGCAATACGAAAATGGTTTAATTCGATGCTTGAAGGACGCGAGCAGAGCCAGATCTACCAGGATCATCATTACAGTGAACTCATGACAAAAATGGATTCACGCCCCTGCATTCCATTAATCGGTAGTTCAAAAAGAGCCCAAAAACTTCGAAGCCGGGTTGATTCTATCTGCCGGTCCTCCAGTTCTATTCTGCTTGTCGGCGAGCCAGGCTCCATGAAGTCCAGGATTGCTCAATATATTTACGAACATGGTAATGCCAATGAGGGTTCATATATTATTTTCGATCCTGATACGGTCCCACATTTTGTTTCTAAAGGTCTGCAGCACGAGAAAGGGACTGTTTATTACCGGGAGCTGGAGCAGATTGGAGCTCTTTTTGGCTATGACCTTGAAACCCATGGTCGTACGTTTGTGCCTTGGCAGGGATTTTTAAAGCTGGCCCATAATGGGACACTTGTCATTAAAGACGGCTCAAGGCTTGAACCAAAGGTCCAGAGGATGCTGCTTGAATATTTTTTGACCGGCATGTTTTATCCTTTAGGGGCGGAACGTCCGGCCCAGGCGTCAACCCAGGTAATAATAAATATTGTTGATGATCTTGCTCTTGAAAATACACTCTATGAATATCTGGCAACCGATCATGTTCGAATAGAACCATTTCTTAGCAGAAAAAGGGACCTCAAAGAGATTGTCAACCTCCTGCTTGAAGAAATAGGGAGCGAAAAGCGTAAACCTCCGATGAAGATGGAACCCGAGGCCTTGAATAAGATGATGGCCTACAACTGGCCGGGAAATTTCAGGGAACTTGAAGAGGTTGTGGTGCGCTCTATCAGTTTTGCCAAAGGAGGAGTTATTGCGGCAGAAGATGTCTTTATCGGCAAGGTGCCGATAACAGGCAAAAACGCCTTTAATCTTCTTTCAGTGAAATTTATCAGAAATTTTTTCCAAAGCCCGTTTTATCCTATTGGGCCCCAGATTGTAGTGGCCGGCATGTTTGTCTTTGTGATTATTCTCGGCATTTGGGGAAACCCATCTCCTGATTCCAATATTACCCTATTGCTGGTCTGGGCCAATTGGGAGCCTCTTCTCATCTTGAGTTGTCTGCTCCTGGCAAGAATGTGGTGCAGTTTCTGCCCCATAGGTTTTTTCAGTAATATGGTCAGGAAACTGAAAATAAAACGCTGGAAGATCCCTCCGAATTATTTGAATGTCGGTTTTTTTGTCGCTGCTGTCGGGTTGGCCATCGTATTCTGGTCTCAGGCGGCACTCGACATGTGGGAGAGACCGACTGAAACAGTATGGCTGCTTCTCGCCATGCTCGGCTCTGCGATTCTTTTTGCCTTGCTTTTTGAAGGAAGGGTCTGGTGTCGATATGTCTGTCCCCTGGGGCAGATGGTAGCAACCTTTGCCAGAGCTTCGATTGTTGAAGTAAGGGCTAACTACAATTACTGCAGTCATGAATGTACAAGCTATGACTGTTTTACCGGCCGTGATGGTATACCTGGCTGTTCCATGGCAAAGGGCCCCTTTGCCATGGACACCAACCAGGATTGTGTGTTGTGCGGCAACTGCATGAAGACCTGTCGGAATGCGGCTGTTCGGTTCAATCTCAGGCCGCCTGGGTGGGAGCTTTGGCATGCGCGTTCAGCTGATCTTGCCATGATTCTTTTTGTGCCGTTACTATGGGGAACCCAGATATTCAGGGGACTTGATTTTACAACAATACCGTTAAGACTCAATGCCTACATCGGTTTCATGGAACTGACATATGGTCTGCTGATGATTGCTTCGGTTCTATTTGCCTACCATGTCGCTGTTGCCGGGGTAGCATTTACAGGCATGGTAGACACTGATGCAGGCAAAAGGTTTGGTTCAACCTTTGTTCTGGCTATGCTGCCCCTGGTGTATGCCAATGAAATTGCCATCCGTCTCGTGCCGCTTTTAAACCATGCGGCTGATTTTTTTGTTATCCTGGGCAATCAGGTGGGATACTCATTCCCGCACATAGCGTTCAGACTTGATATGCAATCCTTATATATTCTGCAGATTGTAATTATAATAATTGGCCTGATATTTTCTTTCTTTGTCGCAGCAAGACTCGTTGCAACACTTCCGCCTGAAAAGGTTGCGCCGGCATTCTTCCGGCATCTGCCCCTTATTGTGATAGCAATAGTGTCGATTCTCCTCTTCTGACCTGCATTTCTCATCACATGTTATTTTTGCTCCCATATTTTTCGATCAGATCAAGGAGTTCCTCAAGATCAAACGGCTTGGTGATAAATTCATCTATGCCGCTTGGCTTTTGAAAAGTTGCATCAGTTTCCGTCTGCCAGCCGGTAATGAGTAAAACCGGTATTTCAGGTTTTTGTTTCTTGATACGGAAGGCGGCATCCAGGCCGTTCATCACAGGCATGCCATGATCGGTGATAACAAGGTCAAAATTGTTTTCCCGGAAACACCGTACCCCTTCCTTGCCATTACTTGCCTCAGTCACTGTATGGCCGGCCTGCTCCAGTACCTGCCTGAGCAGGTTTCGGACAAGAGGTTCATCATCGATGAGAAGTATTTGCAGGTGTAACGGCAGCGTGTGCTTTTTTGTCTGGAGCAGTTTTTCCGGATCAGAGGTGGTAAGAAGGGGGAACTCAATTGTAAAAGTGGAGCCGGCTCCCTTGACACTCTCCACCATAATCGAACCGCCATAGCGTTCAACAAATCGTTTGGCAATGCTTAATCCCAGGCCGGCATGCCCTCTTCCCTTGGTAGTAAAATAAGGGTCAAATATATGTGCTGCCTCTTTTTTTGACAACCCCTTGCCGTTATCCTGCACCGCCAATAGGACCTTGTCCTCTTCTTGTTTTATACTGAGGTGAATATGCCCGCCGGTAGGCATCGCATCAACGGCATTAAAAATAAGATTGGTTAACATCTCCTTAAAATCAGGACCATTGATAAGCAGAGCAGGTGCATCTTCAGCCTCGGTTGTAAACTCGATGGTATAGCCGTCTTTCTGGGGCAGGTCTTTCCACCTGAAACGGGTAAGGTTCCTGACCTCCTCTATCAGTGGTTTCAAGGCCTGCAGTTTAATGTGCTTGTGAGCAGCATCATCAGTAGTGCGGCTGAACCCCTGCAAGCTGGCAATAGTCGCTGCACCCTGCTGGGCTGCCTTTTCAATGGCATCAAGTTTTTCAGCAATTGCATTATCAACACCAGTCTCTTTGAGCAGTTTGATATTACCCAGGATTATTGTCAGGCTATTATTAAAATCATGGGCTACACCGCTGGCCATCTCCCCAAGTGAGCGCATCTTTTCAGACTGAATCAATATCTTTTCAGTGCGTTTTTTCTCAGTGACCTCATGGAATGCCGCAAAACAGTTACGCTTGTTCTCTATAAGTGAAGAAGATAAGGTGATCTCAACCGGAACAGTTATGGAGTCCCTTCGAAGGGCAGATGTCTCAAAGGTTGTCTTCTGCCCTTTTTTCTGCTGTTTGCCTTCAAGAAATTGACGAAATTTTTCGGTCTGGCTTTCTTGAAGGTCGGCAGGGAAGAGCATTTCTATTTCCCGTCCCATAACCTCGCTGGCAAGCCAGCCAAAAAGTTTTTCCGCGGCTGGATTCCAAAGAATTATTCGCCTGAGATTATTTACGCCGACAAGGGCATCGCCTGTAGCATTAAGAATTGCCTTAAGCTGTCCTGCAAGTTTCCCGAGATCTTTTTCCGTGGATAATCTCTCGGTTACATCCTGCCCCAGGGACAGACAGGCAGACATGTCGCCATTATTGTCGTATTGATAAACACTATGGTGCCACTCACAAGAGATAATATGCCCTGAAGCAGACCTGTTTTCAGCAAGGGAATATATTTCAGTCTGGCCCATTTTCAGTTTGTGTATAATTTCTGAAAATCTTTCCTGGGACTTGCCGCTGGCGAAAAACTCTATAAAGGGTTTACCTAAAACTTCATTTGCAGCATTGCCGAAAATTATTTCCGCATTTGTATTCCAACGGGTAATGTCACCATGAGGATCCCAGCCAACCACTGCGAGAGGAACAATTTCTATGAGCTGGTCAATCTCACCCTGAATATGCTCAATATTTTCATTGCCGTCTACCATGGCAGCATAGAGGTGTTCCATGCGGTTTAATATTTCCATCCACATGCTGTCTTTTAACCGTTCCTCTTCTATGCGGTTGGTGATATCTCTGGCTATATGAAGGAAATGGGTCTCGCCGTTCTTTTCATCAGTAACAGGATAGACATCAATCTTATAATGGTGCGGAACGGAGTCGATCATTACATCCTGGTGGGTGATGCTGACAGGCTTTCCTGTAGACAGGGCCTCGTGCACAGGACACTCATCAATCTGTTGCTTGCAGAAGTTCATGCAGCTCTTGAGAACTTCGTGGCATGTTTTGCCCTGAATATCATCGAGGTTTAGATTATTTTCAGTAAGGAATGTATCGTTGGCGCCTACAATTTTGAAGTCCCGGGAAAGTATAACTACTGCTTCCCTGAAGCCTGAGGCAAGTATGTCGGAGAATGTTTGCGGGCTTCCCATTTTGTTGCAGTAACTCCAAAGGGTCTAATTCAGTGGACAGTACAGGACATGCAGGGATCAAAAGAACGGATGATGTGATTGACCTCGACAGGATCATTTATGTCAGCGACACTTACACCAGTCAGGGCCTGTTCAACAGGTCCCGGCTGTCCGCTTTCATCCCTGGGCGACATATTCCAGGCAGATGGTGTCACAACCTGGTAGTTGTCAATCAGGTTTGAGGAAATTTTCATCCAGTGTCCCAGGCTGCCACGTGCAGCTTCAGTCAGGCCAATACCATTAGACGTGAATCTGCTGGAGGGTACAGCATAAAAAGGTTCATTCGGGTTAATCCTTTCAAGCCAGTTGGACAGCTCTTTTGTAAGTCTGCACATTTCACGGAGCCTGGCAAACATGCGTGTCATGACTGAAGAGTCCATCTGGCGTATCATATCTGTCAACAAGGGGTCATCGGCAATAATCATCCTTGCCAGGGGCCCGACCTCAACAGTCTTGCCGTCATAGCGTGGTGCCTTGGCCCAGCTGTATGCCCCGGTCTTATCTGCCAGCGGAGAAGTAACCCCATCCAGTGGATGTCTTGCTTCGACAGCATCCCTGAAAAAGGATGCACCTATATGTTCTTTGATGAGTGACTGGTCAAATGGTTGCGTTCTCCCATCAAAATAACCTTTAGGCAGCCAGGTGGATCCATCTGGGAGATCATAGGCACCGTAACTCATATACCTGGTCGGTCCTTTGCCTATTCTATCAAGTCCGGCCTCAAGGCACATTGTAAGGAAAAGCCCGAGGTCGCTTTCACCATGCTGAGGATTAGACTGCCATTCTAAAAGTTTATCAAAGCTGTCGATATCAAGCCATTCGCTTAAGGCGCAGCCCAGGAATCTTTTTTCCAGGAAATCCCGGAATTCGTTCAGGATGCCTATTGTTCTCGTCAGGCTGCTGAGATTCATGGTTGAGGTTGTGCCGGTAGGGTGAATTGCCAGGCTATTCGGCCACTTGCCTCCGACCAGCCCCATAATCTCCAAGGCGCTTTGCCTGGCCTTTAAGGCAAGTACGACCGAAGAGCCGTTCATGGCAGTAAAGCGCTGATTCACGGATTCATATACACCTAGTTTATTATAGCGGGGACTGGTCAGGTCGGGAGCGAAGAGGAGATAATAGTGGCTCAGGTGGCTCATGACCACCTCGATACCCAGGATAAGGTTTTTCATGTGAAAGCCATTTTCAGGCATTTCCGCACCCTGTGCCTGGGCCAGGCACTTCGCAGCAGCTACACCGTGAGAACCACTACAGATGCCGCATATACGGGGAGTAATCACCAGTGCATCCATCGGTGATCTGCCAGGCATTATCCGTTCGAAACCGCGGAACATGATACCGGAACTCTTTGCAGAAATGACCGTATTGGCATCAACTTCAAGTTCAATTCGCAAATCCCCTTCGATCCTGTTGAAGGGGTCAATTGAAATCAATTTAGCCATGGCATCTCCACCGAATGTTTTCTATACGTTTAATACAGCAAATGAAAATATTTAAATTGTATTTGTGGCACCAACATACGTGGAATACCCTCAGCTGATCCATTTGAAAGAAACAGCATTTTTTTTCAATCTCTCCGGGCAGGCCAGTTTGGACATGCCGGAGATTCCAACGAACCAGGCCTTGGGAACATCCAGGGGAAGAGTTACAGGGACATCCCCAATTTTTCTCGTGCTGAAATATGGCCGCTGCTTGTCAGGAAAAAGTGGTGAAGTGCAGGCAATACAGGGAAAACCACCCCTTGTGCAACTTCCTGTGCGGCCCAGCCAAAGTCTTTCATTGCAATCAGACTCACACAGGGTTCCCTTGCAGCCGAGAAATTCAAACAGACACCCCTGCTGGGAATAACCGATAGCTGAGGCCTTAAATTCATAGTATTCATTCCTGGGACATCCATGATGTGCCAGCTTACTGAAAAACACCTTTGGCCGGTGGAATTCATCAAGGTCATCTAAGTGCAGCCAGCCTTTCAGGAGAGCCGTCATGGTTTCAACAATCCAGTCCGGATGTGACGGGCAGCCGGGTACATTGACTACCGGCAGTCCGTTTTTAGAAACAAATTCACTGCCAAGCAAACCTCCCTTCCGGTTATGGAGAAACTGCAGTCCACTCATTTCGTTGATATTTTCATGGCCGGTAACAACACCACCGAAGGCCGCACAGGTACCAACAGACATTATGATTTCTGCATGTTTGCAGAAATCAGCCAGCCAGTCACGGAATGGCCGGCCATGAAACATGAAGAATTTCCCGGAATTATCAGGGCCGTTGGGAATTGCCCCTTCTAAAATAAGAATATCGAGTTTAGTTTTGCCGGAGAGGATATCTGCAAAGATATTCAGAACATCATCACCTTGTGCTCTGCTCAGAAATGGGTGCCAGAGCAAGTTGATGTCCAAGACTTCGAAGGACGAAAGCGCGGAGGGCTGCTCGGAATTGAGAAAGGAGATGGTATCGCCACCACAACTCGCTCCCTGCAGCCATAAGAGATTATGCATGTGAAGCCCTCCATGGTTGAATGGAGAAAAAAGCAACTGATTACAGAAATATATGTACCATAGAAGCAGAGTGCATACAATTTTTTTGTTATCCCGGCAGCTTGGTTGCCAGGTGGGTTAACTTTTCTCCTGCAGAATTGCTGTGGCTTTTTCCACATCAGCCTTGCAGCCGATAAAAAGTGGGACCCGTTCATGCAGTTCTGTTGCTTTGATGTCAAGAATTCGCTGCTTACCGTCAGTTGCCGCGCCGCCGGCCTGTTCGGCTATAAAGGCAAGCGGGGCCGCCTCGCACAGAAGCCTGAGTTTACCATGGGGCTTGTGTGGGTCCTGACTGTCCGCCGGATACATATAAATACCGCCATAGAGGAGATTGCGATGAAAATCGGCCACCATGGCACCAATGTACCTGGCGGTATACGGTTTACCCCGGTCGTTTTTGGAAGATTTGAAATAATTGATCACCGCCCTGGTTTGTTCATCCCAGTATTCAGTATAGGCTTCGTTGACCGAGTAGATCTTTCCCCGTTCAGGCATGGTGATATTCTGGTGCGAGAGGAGGAACTCGCCTACAGAGGGGTCAAGGGTAAAGCCGTGGACTCCTTTGCCGGCAGTATACACCAGCATGGTGCTTGAACCGTAAAGGAAATAACCCTGCTGCCACCTGTTCGTACCCGTAGCGCAGGAAGTTATCCTGGCTGCCACAACCTTCTCTGTCCAGTTTTCGATGGATTGAGAAAATAGTTCCGATACTGGCATTGGCATCGACATTGGAAGAACCGTCCAGGGGGTCGAAAGCGAGCACATAATTGCCCTTGGGCATGTTGTCCGGCACTTCGATGACATCAGCATTCTCCTCCGAGGACATGGCACAGAGCAGGCCGGAGCGCTCCATCCTCCAGATAAGTGCCTGGTTGGCAAAGTCGTCCAGCTTAAGGACCTTTTCACCCTGGACATTGATAGCGCCGGTCGCCCCCAGGAGATCTACCAAACCCGCCTTGTTCACCTCCCTGGAGATGAGCTTGGCGCTTATTATGAGCTCGCTCAAGAGACGGGTGAAATGCCCTGATGCCGTCGGGCATTGATCCTGGCAGAGCAGCAGGTGCTCAGCAATGGTGGTGCCAAGCCTGTAACTTTGATTGTCGGTGAAGGAGTTGGTTGTTTGCATGTTTAGTGCTCCCATTTTTTGAGATAAACCGGGCAGATAGATTCTGTGAAGATTTGAATTTATCTTAATGGCCTGGAAAAACTCTGTCAATACAATGCAATATGCATGAGCAGATACTAACTGGACCCAATGAGTGGGAATGCTTATTTTTTATCATGTAATATTAATAATAAGCATTGGAGGTTTCCTATGCGATTTCTATTATCATTTCTGCTCGCTTTTTTAATTGCCACTCCGGTGTTTGCACCCCAAGGGCATTCGTTTCACAGCACCTGGAATTTTGACAAACATTCAATTCCCGTTGATGAGATCATGTCCGGTGGACCGCCGAAAGATGGCATCCCGGCATTGATGAGCCCAAAATACATATCAGCCGGGAAAGCCTCTTTTTTAAGAAATGATGACCAGGTCATCGGGGTAATTATCAATGGAGAGGCAAGAGCTTATCCCCTGCGGATCATGTCCTGGCATGAACTGGTCAATGATAAAATAGGGGATCTGCCCATACTGGTGAGTTGGTGACCGCTTGCCTACGCGGGCGCGGTCTTCGTCCGGGATATTGATGACAGGGAGTTGACCTTTGGCATCAGCGGGCTCCTCTATAAAAGCAATCTTTTAATGTATGATCACCAGACTGAATCACTCTGGCTGCAAGTGAAGCGGAGGGCAGTGACCGGCCCCATGACCGGAGCAAAACTGAAACGGCTTCCTTCTACTGTCACATCCTGGGAGAAATGGCGGAAGCGTTATCCACAAACAAAGGTTCTTTCACTCAAGACTGGCTATGTGAGGGATTATTCAAAGGATCCGTATGCAGATTACTATCAGAGCAGGAAAGGATTGTTCTCCTTTCTGAAATCCGGACCCGAGGCCAAGGAAAAAGAACTTGTTATCGGGGTGGAATTGGAAGGAAAGGCAAATGCGTATCGCCTGGAAATGTTGAGGGACAAAGAGGAAATTACAGATGAAATAAATGGCCGTTCAATAAGCCTCATATATGATAAAGAAACAGATACGGTTACTGTGCAGAACGAAACAGGTAAAACTATAGATCATATAACAACCTACTGGATGGTATGGAAAGGGATTTATCCTGAAACAGTATTATATGGAGAGTGAGGTTAGCAGGTTAAATGGAAACAGCCCCCCACCTTTCTGTTGCCTGTCAGCTGGTTGTAGATTTCGACGGCCTTGGAGCTTTTTGGGGCAATGAAATCGATATTGTAGACCCCGAGATACTCTTTTAATGCAGCAGAGGGACGCATGAAGCCCATGGCTCCTGTACCGCAGATAATAATTTCCGGTGCCGTGGCTATCAAGTCCTCAAGATCAATCGCCTCAAGCACGTGGCCCCGGTTGCGCCACCAGGGGTTTAGAATGGAGCCATCAGGATAAATGATAACATCTTTGGTGTAACTGGTGCCGTCGATTACCATACGGCCGAAACTATATGATTCAATAATGCTCATGGATTAAAACTCCAGCATATCCCGGTGGCCAAAGTCAACAGTATTATCCAGGAAAAACCCTCTGGTGGGTTCTATTTTGAAACAAACAAGGTCAGGGTTGGTTGGTATATTTTCCATACCTGGGAATTTCTGCGCCATAAGATTAAGAATCCTGATAGCCTCTGTTTCCATCGTGATCAGTGAACCGTTGCCTTCCATCTGTACACCCTGGATAGCCATCACATCCTCGTAGTTTTCATCAACCGCATAGGCCACTGCAGGGTTCTTGAAGATGTTTGCTGCCTTACGGCTTTTTCTGTCTGTGACAAAGTAGACAATCGCATCTTCGGAAACATATCCAACCGTGTGCACTTGAGGGGCACAACTGTCGGTTACTGTCGCCAGCCTCAGATAGGGATGGGCAGCGAGGTAATCAATGATTTTTGTTTTTATTGTGTCCATGTTTGCCTCCGGAAAGGAAAAATTACACGGTGAACAGGGATCTATTCTGTCAGCGTGATACTATTTGGAAAAAAGAATATAAATAGTATAAATTACACGGTATGAATATTGTCGGTCTCGTAAAAACCACTCGACGGACAGGTAATGCGCTCGTAACATATTATATTTTACTAGGCCCCGCTGATGAATGCGATATTTTTTACGAATTTAGCAAGATTCATCAGTTTTTGTATATTTTTTGGTAATGGGTACTGATTTCATGGAGAAGGACAGAGTAGGGTGAAACAAAGAGGCGTGATGTTTAATATCATCTGGTCCATTATTATACTTGCAGGAGGGTTGTATGGCGCATTCTGTCTCTACCTGTTCCTGATGCAGGCCAAGCTGATCTTTTATCCCAATATCCCATCAAGGCAGTTGACTTCAAGTCCGGCTGATATCGGCCTGGAATACGAGCCCATCTCCATTATTACCAGTGATCAAATAACTCTCCATGGCTGGTTTGTCCCTGCATCGGAAGAAAGGGGGGTGCTTCTCTTCTTTCACGGCAATGCGGGGAACATCTCCCACCGCCTGGATTCTCTTAAGATATTTCATGATCTTGGTCTATCAGTCCTTATTATTGATTATCGGGGATATGGTCGCAGCCAGGGGGCCATTTCTGAGCATGGCACCTATCTCGATGCTGAGGCTGCCTGGGACTACCTTACGGAGATAAAAAATATTCCGCCCCAGGAGATTGTAGTTTTCGGCAGATCCCTTGGAGCAGCCATCGCAGCAAATAATGCAGCAAGGCATACTCCAGGCGCTTTAATACTTGAATCGGCCTTTACCTCAGTGCCGGATATGGCTGCCCAATTGTATCCCGTTTTACCAGTCAGGCTTTTAAGCAGGTTTCAATACAACACCAAGAAGTCCCTTTTGTCTGCCAACTGTCCTGTATTAATTATCCATAGTCCGGATGACGAGATAATCCCCTTTGAGAATGGGCTGCAACTTTATCGCAGCGCCAGGGAACCCAAGAGAATGCTTGAAATTCGGGGCGGTCATAATGAGGGTTTTTTACTGAGCGGGAAAACGTATAGTGAAGGTATTGGTAAATTTATAACCTCAAGTCTTTCAGAACCAACAGAAAAAAAACGTGGGAAGTCTGGGCAGTAGCTATTCGTCTAGGTTTGAAGGTCGTCGTCTGGGCATTAGGATAACAAGTAAAAGAAGAGCTAAAGCAATGGGAGGGATCCAGTAAAGTATACGAATGAATGCTGCCGGCAGATCAAAGGTCTTGCGGGTAGCATATGGGCCAATTGATTCGGTGTGCTGAACCGTGTTCTTAAATGCTTTTGTATAGGTTCTCCGGGCCAGTGACATACTAATATCGGTTATTTTTTCATTCTGGGGCAGCAGTCGCCCCCCGGCAATATACATGAGCAGGAAAATATCCCTCTCCTTTTCAGCATATTCAGTTATGGTGATGCCAAAATAAGGAATCCTGGCTATGGAGCCATAGAGCGTGCAGTTTAAGAATGCTGCTGCTATAAAAACCACAATGAAGAAAAAGAGGATAAATGGTCGCATGAAAGGAATGATCTGGTTTTTATTGAAATGCGGCAATTTCAACCGCTGACGCCTGAGTGACTATTGAAAATTACATCTTTAATTAAAACCTTGAAAAATAAAAGATTTTTTTGACAAAATATGTGAGATTTTGCTTAAAAAGAAAAATGATAGAACGTATGAGGATACTTCACCTTTAATCTTTACGAACAAGCAAGGGAGTATGAGAACTATGGGAGTTATGGATTATTTTAAATCGATTCCAACCATGACCGCTGATAAAGTCAGACAATTCCTGTCAGAAAAACATCCTGATGAATACAACCTGGTGGATGTG
>PVMK01120560.1_pt1 | contig 45430 bp, 41 predicted proteins | sample 1853481 | NCBI WGS metagenome assembly PVMK01 (sample SAMN08533507, study PRJNA380276) | Marine sediment metagenome, whole genome shotgun sequencing project.
TCGCCTTAGAGGAGAAGGAAGGGGCACGGTCAAGAATCATTCGCGCCCTCAAAGATTACGATTGGGGAGAAAGGGTTCGGGCCTACCGGATCAATGGCTTGGACACACCTTTCGCTTATCGAGACATCATCGATGTTGTAGAGCAAGCAGGGGAGGGCATCGACGTCATTGTCATACCCAAGGTCGAAAAAGCAGCAGATGTACAGTTCGTAGCCCTGCTTTTGAGTCAGATTGAAATGAACCTGGGACTAAAGAAGACTATCGGCCTGGAGGCCTCAATTGAGACAGCTTTGGGGAATGCTGAACGTGAAGGAGATCGCCTTTGCCAGTCCCCGCCTGGAAACGCTGGTCTTTGGCATAGCCGATTATGGAGCGTCGCTTACCATGCCTACTAGTGGCATAAGTGGCCACGGGGATGCGGAAGAACAGTATCCTGGGCATCGCTGGCACTTCCCCCTGAGTCGCATGGTGATGGCGGCAAAGGCTGCGGGGCTGGCTGCCATAGACGCACCCTTTGGAGATTTCAAGGATGAGACAGGACTGAAAAAATCCTGCCAGCAAGCAGCCTCGCTGGGTTATGACGGCAAATGGGCGATTCATCCTGCCCAGCTGGACACCATCAATGAAACCTTCACGCCCAGTGCCGAGGATATCAGCCGGGCCCAGATAATTTTGAAAGCCTATGAAGCGGTCAAGGCCAGTGGTGAAGGAGCCACGGCTCTGGACGGCAAGATGGTTGATGCAGCGTCCGTCCGCCTTGCCCAGGTGACGTGTGAGCAGGCTAGAAGGTTGGGGCTGGTTGAGGAGGAAAGTGGGTAGAGAATATAGGTGTGGCCCCTTCTCCCTTTTGAATATCGAATGTCGAACAGCAGAACAAGGAACCGCAGAAGTGTGTAATGATCACTTCGATATTCGAAATTCCTTGTTCGATATTCTGCGGTTCGAGGCACCTCCAGAGAAAGCAGGTATCCAGTAGACTCGACCTAGATTTCCGCCCACGCGAAAAAGGCAGTTCCATTCCATCCTGATCTATCCTGCCGCCAAATCTCTTGACATATCTTACCCTCCGTGCTAGCAATAAGAACTGACTGAGCGCTCGTTCGGCAAAGCACGGTGCCTGGAATATAGCGTATCAAGACGAGATTAGGAAGTTATCCGTTATCCGTTAATCGTTATTCGGGTCTTGTACTGGAACCGTTTGTCGGGGTTAACATCATAAGGTACTAGATACGATTCTCTCGTATAACTAATAACGTATAACTAATAACGTTAATGCGCTTGGGGCATAGGGCATAGTAGGGCATAAAGCGCTGGAAGGAAGACACACAGGACCACCATGATGGAAAAAGATCTCTCCCTGTTAAAGGATGTTCCCACCCAGGTCAAGGACCCGGCACTGGTGAAGAAGAGACGGCGTCAGATAGTGGACGCCGCAGTTGAGTTGTTCATCAGGAAGGGCTTTCACAAAACCACCACTCGCGAGATAGCCCAGAAGGCCGGGTTATCTATCGGTTCGGTCTACGAGTACGTCTCCACCAAAGAGGACGTTTTGTATCTGGTCTGCGATGTAATTCATGCAGAGGCGGAGCGACAGATCCGCGAGGCCCTGGCAAGGACCGCTGGGGGCCGCGAGACGCTGGCGGAAGTAATCCGGGAATACTTTCTGGTGTGCGACCGCATGAGTGACCACATATTGCTGGTCTATCAGGAAACCCAATCGCTGCCGAGTCGTTGGCGTAAGAAGGTCTTGGAAAACGAAGTCAGGTTCACCGGGTTGTTCAAAGGGATGTTGGAGAGGTTGGTGACGGCCGGCGAGGTGCCTGCTCTCGAGGAACGGGCTCTAGACTTGGTGGCTCATAATATCACGGTTTTGGGACATATGTGGACTTTTAGGCGCTGGTTTCTCCGGCGTCACTACAGCATTGAGGAGTATATAACCATCCAAACAGCCTTGATTTGCGGTGAGCTGTTTGGGTCCAAATGCGGAGCGAAACGGAGCTAGTTTCGATTAGGAGAGTGTGATGACGGCCAGAGCTGAGGTATACAAGCCCAGGTGTGCAGTTCGGGTGGTAACGGCCACTTCTCTTTTTGATGGCCATGATGCTGCAATCAACATCATGCGGCGTATTCTCCAGGCCACAGGAGCGGAGGTAATCCATCTGGGGCATAATCGCTCGGTTCACGAGATCGTTGATGTCGCCATAGAGGAGGACGCCCAAGGAATAGCCGTTTCTTCATACCAGGGAGGGCACATCGAGTTTTTCAAATATATGGTGGATCTGCTGAAAGAGAAGGGTGCTCCTCATATCAAGGTTTTTGGCGGCGGTGGCGGGGTGATTCTGTCTGATGAGGCCCAGGAACTGGAAGCCTATGGAATTGAGAAGATTTACTCTCCAGAAGATGGCGTCCACCTTGGTTTGCAAGGCATTATCAACGATCTTGTCGAAAGGATTGATTTCCCCACTGTGGAAAGTGGTAGCAATTTTGAACTTGATCAGCTACGGCCAATAAACAAGCCGCTGGTGGCAAAGCTCATCAGCGCTATGGAGTTGGCCAAGGCCGAGGGAAATGGTCATCTGGTCAGGCTCAGGGCCCACATCAGCCAGAGACTCAAAGAGCGCATAATACCGGTGCTGGGAATAACCGGCACAGGCGGGGCGGGGAAATCTTCTCTGACTGACGAGCTGATCCTTCGGTTTTTGCACGATTTCAAGGAGATCAACATTGGTATCCTGAGCACTGACCCATCTCGCCGCAGGACCGGCGGCGCCCTGTTGGGTGATCGTATCAGGATGAATGCCATAGGTACCGAGAGGGTTTACATGCGCTCCCTCGCCACCCGCAAATCACGCACCGAGCTGTCTGAGGCCATAGGGGATGCCATTGAAGTGCTGAAGGCTGCAGGTTTCGACCTGGTAATCGTAGAGACCGCAGGAATTGGCCAGGGAGACGCCGAAATTATCGAATTGGTGGACCTGTCCACCTATGTGATGACACCCGAGTTCGGTGCCCCGTCCCAGTTGGAAAAGATTGAAATGCTTGATTTTGCCGACCTGATCGTGGTGAATAAGTTTGAAAAGAGGGGCGGCGACGACGCTGTTCGGGAGGTGAGAAAGCAGGTTCAGCGCAACCGTGGTGAATGGGACCGGTCGCCGGAAGATATGCCGGTATTCGGGACCATAGCCTCCAAGTTCAACGATGATGGAGTAACGGCACTGTATCAAGCTATCTTGGATGGGGTTGGGGAGAAAACAGGGCTGCGTTTTGATTCAAACCTTCCACGGCCAGAGAACCACACCTCCACTTCCAAGACCATCATCGTTCCACCCGAGCGCACGAGGTACTTAGCCGAAATTGCAGAGACGGTTCGCGCTCATCATCGTCGCACTGGTGAGCAGGCCGAGATGGTAAGGCGTCGCTGGCATTTTCAGCAGGCGGCTGCAACACTAGAAGAAGCCGGACAGCCCCAGGACCCTGCCGACATCCTGGCACGGTTGAAAGAGGAGGCAGCCAAGGCTGAACAGGAGCTGGACGAGGAGACACGCCAACTGCTGAAGGAATGGCCTGAGATGAGAGAGGCCTACAGCGGTGATGAATTCGTCTACAAGGTAAGAGAACGGGAGTTCAAAGTTCCACTTCATATCGAATCCCTCTCCAGGCAGAAAATTCCACGGGTAGTGTTGCCCCGCTTCAAAGATCCGGGGGAAATATACCGCTGGCTGAGAGAGGAGAATGTACCCGGCCGTTTTCCTTTCACGGCAGGAGTATATCCCTTCAAGCGTACCGATGAGGAACCGACGCGGATGTTTGCGGGCGAGGGTAACCCAGCAAGGACCAATCGCCGCTTCAAACTACTTTCCGAGCATCATGAAGCCAAGCGGCTTTCCACTGCCTTTGATTCGGTAACTCTGTATGGCTATGATCCCGACGAGAGGCCGGACATTTACGGCAAAGTGGGTACCTCTGGTGTTAGTGTTTGTAGCTTGGACGATATGAAAGTTTTGTACGACGGCTTCGACCTCTGCGGACCAAGTACCTCGGTGTCCATGACCATCAACGGTCCGGCCCCGATCATCCTGGCGATGTTTTTGAATGGTGCAATTGACCAGCAGGCGGATACATTCAAGGCGGAACAGGGACGCGAGCCCACTGAGGAGGAATACCAGCAGATCCGAGCTCATGTATTCAGTACGGTACGCGGCACTGTGCAAGCGGACATTCTCAAGGAAGACCAGGGACAAAACACCTGTATCTTTTCCATCGACTTCGCCCTGAAAATGATGGGCGATATTCAGGAGTTCTTTATCCGAAACAAGGTGGCCAATTTTTACTCGGTCTCCATCTCTGGCTATCACATTGCTGAAGCTGGGGCAAATCCCATCAGTCAGCTGGCATTCACCCTGGCGAACGGCTTTACCTATGTGGAATATTACCTGTCGCGCGGGATGGATCTGGATAGCTTCGCTCCTAATCTGTCGTTCTTTTTCTCCAATGGCATGGAGCCAGAGTACTCTGTCATCGGTCGGGTTGCCCGACGCATCTGGGCTCTGGCCATGCGTGATATGTACGGGGGCTCGCTTCGTTCGCAGATGCTCAAGTACCACATCCAGACCTCAGGTCGATCCCTGCACAGCCAGGAAATTCAGTTCAACGATATTCGTACCACCCTGCAAGCTCTGGTTGCCATCTACGATAACTGCAATAGCCTGCACACCAACGCCTATGATGAGGCCATCACTACCCCCACGCCGGAGTCGGTGAGAAGGGCTTTAGCCATTCAGCTCATCGTCAATCGAGAGTGGGGTTTGGCAAAGAATGAAAACGTCAATCAGGGAAGTTTCATTGTCGAAGAGCTGACTCGGTTGGTGGAAGAAGCCGTGCTTATGGAATTTGACCGGATCACTGAACGGGGCGGGGTTTTGGGTGCCATGGAGACCGGCTATCAGCGCAGTAAGATTCAAGAAGAGTCAATGTATTATGAGCGCTTGAAACACAGTGGAGAGTTACCCATAATCGGGGTCAATACTTTCCGTCAGCCGGGTGATGAGCCCGAATCGCTGAGTTGTACGGTGGAACTGGCCCGAGCCACCGAAGAGGAAAAGCAGTCGCAACTCAGACGGTTGCAGGAATTTCAGCGGCGGCATGAAAAGGATGCTCCGGCTGCTCTGGAAAGATTGCAGGAAGTGGCCCTGGCTGGGGAAAACATCTTTGCCGAACTGATGAACACGGTAAGATACTGCAGCCTGGGTCAGATTACCCAAGCACTCTTTGACGTTGGGGGGCAATATCGGCGCAACATGTAACTGCGCAGAGCGCATAGCGCAAAGCGCATAGCGTTCTGCGGTGTTAAGCTGGAGGAGCGGCCCTGCGGGCCTCTAGGTTGGAGGCAGAAGATTCTTGCCTCAAACCTCAAGCGGAGCGATCCTCAAACCTCCAACCGCGAAGCGCAGTAGTGAGGAGATAGATGCTATTCGAACTGACTGAAGAAGAAAAACTGATTCAAGCGGCGGCGGCGAGATTTGCCAAACAAGAGCTTGAACCTGCTGCAGCAGAGCTGGATCGCACCAAGAATCGAGATATCCTTCTCACAAATTTGAAGAAGCTGGCCGAGCTCGGTTTTATGGGTGTAAATATTCGTTCTGAGTACGGGGGTCCCGATAGCAACTCGGTGGCCCTGAGTTTAGTCTTGACAGAACTGGGCCGGGGTTGTGCCGCAACCGCAGTGACCACTTCGGTAACCAACATGGTAGCTGAAGCAATTGAGTCCGTGGGCACCGAAGCACAGAGGAAAAAGTACCTCAGCAGAATTTGCAGCGGTGAATACCCTGCTGCTGGCTTCGCACTCACTGAGCCTGATGCCGGGTCCGATGCCTCGGCTGTTTGCACGACTGCGGTTCTCCGGGGAGATCACTGGATTCTCAATGGGCGGAAAATATTCATTACCAGTGGTGCCTATGCTGGGGTCTTCATTATCTGGGCTGTTGTTGACAAAGACGCACCCAAGGGCGAGGGCATAGGTGCCTTTCTGGTGGAACCGGAGTTTGCGGGCTTTGTGGTGGGCAAAGATGAAGAAAAGATGGGGCAGGTCGGCTCTGCCACCAATGAACTCGTTATGGAAGATTGTCGAGTGCCCCGGGAGAATCTGCTGGGCGACGTTAGCAACGGCTATCGAATTGCAGTTTCAGAGTTGGCCGGAGGGCGGATCGGTATTGGTTCTATGGCATTAGGCATCGGTTTGGCGGCGATGGATTATGCCAAAGAATATGCCACCCAGCGGGTACAGTTTGGTAGGCCCATTGCCGAATTCCAGGCGATTCAATGGAAACTGGCCGACCGCTACACTGAGCTCGAGGCAGCACGACTATTGCTGCTCCAGGCCGCCCATTTAAAGGACCAGGGTAAAGACTTTACAAAAGCAGCTTCAATGGCCAAGCTTTACGCCTCCGAGTCAGCAAATCGGGCCTGCTATGACGCCATGCAAATTCTTGGAGGTTACGGCTATTCTCGTGAATACCCCCTGGAGCGAATGGCCCGAGATGTGCGAGTCTGCACCATCTATGAAGGCACGAGTGAAATCCAGAGGTTGATAATTGCACGGGAGTTATTGCGCGGGTAGCCGCGCCCAGCCCGGATATTTCATGAATCACTTGCTGCGACCACGGATATGGACGTCCTTCCTAGCGTCCTCGGGTGTTGGCCCCTGCGACGTACCGTTCAGGTACGCCTCGGAACCAACACCCTGCGGTTGCCAGGTGGCACGCCCATCTTCGTGGTCTCGCGACGGCAATTCATGAAATATCCGGGCTAGCACAAGGCGCAAGAAGGTTATTAGTTATGCGCCGTTAGACTTCTTGATAAAAGTTAGATAAAATACTGACTTGAAAATTTCACAAATTGCCGTCGCGGGACCGAGGAGAAGGGTGTGCCACCGGGAGATGGTCACGACCCGCTTCGTCGCTACGAGGTTGTGTTTTGGGAAGGAGACCGTTGATGTCGGAGGCTGATTTACATGATGTCGTAATCGTTGGAGGTGGCCCTGGCGGGCTTAGTGCCGGAATATATGCCATGAGAGCAGCGTTGAAGACGATCCTCATCGAAAAAGGTGCTGCTGGTGGACAGGTAGCCATGTCTGAAGCTGTGGAGAATTATCCCGGTTTTGAGCACATAACCGGTTACGAACTGTCGCAGAAATTTCTCCAGCATGCTCAGTCATATGGTATGGAGATCGTCCAGGAAGAGGTTGTGGCAGTGGAGCCGGGGCTGGATTTTCATACCGTTCGGCTCGCCAATCGCAACATCCTTAAGACGCACACGGTTATTCTGGCGACCGGTGGCAGTCCCCGCAAACTCGATATTCCTGGCGAGGATGAATACTATGGAAAGGGAGTCTCTTACTGTGGGAGTTTGCGACGGCTTCTTTTTCAGGGAGAAAACTGTAGTAGTTGTGGGGGGTGGAGATACAGCCGCCGAAGAGGCTCTCTACCTTGCTAAACTAGCCAAGCACGTTTATCTGGTCCACAGGCGGGATGCACTGCGGGCCAGCATGATTCTGCAGCAGCGGGTCAAAGATGAGTGTAAGATCGAGATTCTCTGGAACACTATAGTCACAGAAATTAAGGCAAATGACGAAGGCGTCAATGCAGTGGATTTACAGGATACCCAAAGCGGCGAAAAGCGGGAATTGGCAACCGATGGCGTCTTTGTCTTTGTGGGCTTCATTCCCAACAATCAGCTGGTGCCTGCCGGCATAAAGATGAACGCTGATGGATACGTGGTCACTAATGACAAGTGTGAGACGAATATGCCGGGTATATACGTGATCGGTGATCTGAGAGAAAAATATGCCAAGCAGATTGTGGTAGCCGCTGCCGACGGCTGCACTGCCGCGCTGGTTGCGGCCTATTTTGTGGAGATGAAGAAGTCGGGTGAGGCGGTATGTGAGCTTCCGGAGGAGATATTGAGTGAGGCACAGTAATAGTGAGCAGGCAGATTGCAGCTGACAGCGGGCAGCAGGCAGGAGAGAGCTGGAGTAATAGATTACCTGAGTAACGCGAAATTCCAAATAACAAATAACAAATAACAAACAAATCACAATGACCAAAATTCCAAACTTCAAACCTGTTTTTGCCATTGAATATTGGAATTTGGGATTTCCTTGGAATTTGAGATTTTACAGCTCAATCTCGGATATTGACCTAAGTCAAAGCAATCTCCTCAGCACTCAGATAGACTTGAGGCGACACTTGGAGGAGGTAGACCAATGCAAAAAGATGACATCACCTGCCCTGGTCAGAACACCATGTTCTGGAAGTCAGACGATATTTTTGACGTAAGATGTCCTAACTGTGATCGGCCGGTGGAATTTTGGAAAGACGACAGCAAGCGCACGTGCGAGTGTGGCCACCGATTCCTGAATCCAAAACGCGACCTGGGTTGCCTGGAATATTGCAAGTACGCTGAGCAGTGTATGCCGGAGATGTTCGAAGGGGAAAGTCTCAAGGCTCTCTATCGTGACCGGCTTCTGGTTACTGCCAAAATCAAAATGAAACCGGGACGATGCTAGTCTTGAGCGCAGCCGGAAAATAGCGGAGCTGGCAGAGGAGATTCTTGATGAAGAGGGTGGCCAACCGAAAGTGGTATTCGCCGCTACAATTCTGGGGAACTTGGTGTTGAATTCTCAGCCATCCGGAGAGCAATCAGCTTCTTCAGCCCAAGGGGATAGCCCTAGCGCCATTACTAGAAAAGTTCTTGCCGATATAGGGACTGAAAAAGAGGTGACTGATCAGGTCTGCCGGATCATCGAACAGAGGATTAGTGGAGAAAGTTCTGAAGACCTCGACTCTAAGATTGTCTCGGATGCACTGATGCTTGTTGATCTTTTGGAGAAGAAGGCTCTCCTTGAGAAGGCCGCCCTTGAGAAGCTGATAGACAGTAAGTTAACTACTGCCACGGGGCAGCGCTTGGCTAGAGAGCTACTGGTGACGGACGAACAGGGTTGAGATCAAGAGGGTTAAGCGCCATCCTTTAGCGACATATACTAAAAGCCCGGTGCGACAAGGTCGTATCGGGCTTTTTTTTGCCTGGCTGCCCATCCAAATTCGGCGGACTGAGCTTGACAGTTTCAAAGAATGTGTGCCAGAGTTCAAGGGATTGAAGATTTGTCCTGCGGACTCCCACCCTTCGGGCGGGTTCCCGGTTTCAGATTGAAGATTTTAGATTTTGCTTTGAAGTTCCTAGATTGAGATCTTCAGAAAAATCTACAATTCAGAAAGGGCTTATAAGTTTAGAGGAGCTTCGTGAGATGCAAGATTCCAAAAAGACAAAAGATCAACTCCTAGAAGAATTGACAGAGCTGCACCAACGCCTTGTTAAGTTGGAGGCGACAGAAGTTGAGCGCCAACAGGTTGAGGAGGGGTTGAAACAGAGTGAGGAACGATATCGTCTGCTGGTGGAGACCATGAACGAAGGGTTAGCGCAGGCGAACCAAGACTATGTATTCACATACGTCAACGAGAGATTCTGTGAGATGCTCGGATACTCTCGAGGTGAACTGATAGAGCATCACCTCATCGAGTTCATCCACGATGATTACAAGGAATTAATGCAGGATCAGATGGCCAGACGAAGGAAGGGCCAAGCCAAAAGGTTCGAGCTCGCCTGGACAGCAAAGGACGGTCGCAAAATATATACACTCGTATCCCCAAGAGGCTATTACGATGAGGAGGGACGCTTCAAGGGAAGTCTGGGCATCCTGGCAGACATAACTGATCTAAAAAACGCTGAGGAAGCACTTCAAAAGGCTCACGATAAACTGGAACGACATGTCGAGGAGCGAACTGCTCAACTACTTAGGGCAAATGAGCAACTCAAGCATGAAATAGAGGAGCGCAAACAGGCTGAGGAGGCCTTGCGAGAAAGTGAAGAGCGCTTTCGTTCAATTTTCGAAAAGTCACGTGATGCCATTTGTCTAATTGATAGTGAGGGACGCTACCTCATGGTAAATGATGCTATGTGTGAACTAACAGGGTTATCGAGAGAAGAACTCGTAAACAAGCACTATTCCACTTTTATGGACAAAGAAACCCATGAATTGATGGAACAATATTGGTTACGAAGGCAACGCAACCAACCAGCAGCCGATCGTTACGAATTCAAACTGATCCGCGCCGATGGTGATATTCGCATTATAGACAATGTGCCCACCGTCATCCATTTCCAAGACAAACCACCTCTCACTCTGGCCATCCTTCGCGATGTCACCGAGCGGAGGCGGATGGAAGATGCTTTGGAGAGAATGCGGTCCAAGCTGCTGAACCTACAGGAAAGTGAAAGGAGCAAAATCTCCAGAGTCCTGCATGATACCATTGGTCAGAATATAGGCATCCTCGATTTCAATCTTGCCACCATAGTGGAGATACTTGATGAGACCAGTCGTGAGAGCATCAGCCGTTTAATTGACAACATGAGGAATGTGATCCGTGAGACAGGCGACAAATTACGAGACATATCCAGTGGTCTTCACCCTCGCCTGGTTCAGGAACTGGGGTTAGTTGCCGGCGTTCACAATCTCATTGACCGTTTCCAAGGGGCAACAGGGATTGAGGTACACTCTTCCATTCAAATAGATGAATTGCACATTGACGAGAGTGTGGCGGTGAATCTTTATAGAATTGTTCAGGAGGCTCTTACCAATATAGTCAAACACTCGAAGTGCGGCTCAGTTCTGTTTGAGATGGCTGTGGATGACGGCCGTTTGGGAATGATGGTCAAGGATGACGGCACTGGCTTTAGCTTGGAAGATGTCAGTCAACGTGACATTGAGCAGCGTGGAATGGGACTTTTTATTATGGAGGAGCGGGCCAAGGCCATCGGCGGCAGGCTACAGATCCATTCGGAGCCGGATCAAGGCACTAAAGTACAGGTCGAAGTAGAGTTGGAGAGCACATAGTGCTTGCGAGGCTATAAGGCGAGACGGGCCAGACGAGAGGTCGGGCGAGACGGGGAAAAGATGACAGATGACAGACGACAGATGACAGAGGTCGGAAGTCGGAGGTCAGAGAACAGAAGGTAGTTGAGAGGAACTCAGTTTTGATTACTTTTCTCCTGGATTCTGACACCTGACACCTGAAACCTGGCTCCTTGCTCTATGCCATTTGCTCTATGCTCTCTGCTATTCCTGACATTGGCCAGGACACGGTGAACGTGGTTTCCCGGTCCGGTACGCTGGAGACTCTAATCTCTCCCCCGTGTTCCTCCACAACCCCCAGGGCAATTGCCAATCCCAGCCCTGTCCCTTCTCGTTTGCTGGTGAAGAAAGGTTTGAAAATTTGGTCAAGGTTTTCGGCGGTGATACCAGGTCCATTATCCGTCACCTGTATCCATTGGCGGCCGTGAGATTGGAAACTAATCAGCCGCAGCGTACCCTTGCCGTCAAGTGCCTGTAGACTATTTATACCAATATTCAAAATGACTTCTTTCATTTTCGCTCGGTCAAAATAACAAGGTTCCTCCTCGGCTGTCGGGTCGTAGGTGATCTTTATGTCCTTTGTGAGTTCGGAGTCTTGTTGGAGTTGTGACACTGTTTCCTGAAGGAGTTCGGCCACCAAGCCGGAGGTAAGATTGGGCTTGCTCGGCCGGGCGTAAGCGAGAAACTCGGAGAGCCTATCCTTGAGGCGAAGCGTCTCTTTCCTGAGGAGTGACAGCACCAGGTCCCTTTCAGATTCTCTCTGACCACCTTTTTCCAGCAGTTTAACGCCGGTTAACAAGGCCCCAAGGGGAGTGCGAATCTCATGGGCCAGACCAGAGGAGATCTCACCGAGAAGAGCAAGACGCTCTTGGCGTCTGAGCCGGTCCGCCTGCTTTGCCACCTTTTCCTCAAGATGGTGAGAGTACTCCAGTATTCGAGCTTCCAGCTTCTTCTGTTCAGTAACGTCGCGTAGAATGTGTAGCCTGGAGTTGGTACCGTCTTGATTGGTAAGTGGTGAAACCAGCATGTCATAGGTGCTGCCGGTGGCGAGCGAGGTCCATTCCAACCGTTGGGGTGGGCCAAAAGCGCTCATTCCTTCATGGCACCGTAGACAATTGGTTGAAGAAAGGCCGAAGAATTCACAACATCTCTTACCGATGCCGTCACCAAACTGGTAGAGCAGATCCTGGTTCATAAACTCAATGCGAAAGTCACGATTGGTTATGAACACTCCATCCATGAGGTTCTCGAAAATAGCGCGCAAGCGGTCGCGTTCATCACGAATTCGGTCGTTGGTTTCTTTAGACACCTTCTGTTACCTTATGTGCGTATATTTTCTCTTTAACATCGACTTGAAAAAATCCGAAATCCGAAGCACGAAGCACGAAGCACGAAACAAATCCAAAATCCGAATTCTCGAATGTTCAAAACGTGACTACCTAAAAAGAATTTTTAGTGTTTTGGTCATTGGGATTTTGAAAATTTGAATTTGTTTCGGATTTCGATATTAGATATTCGGATTTGTTAAAGTCTTTTAATCGGGTGGTTCGATGCCATACTTCTTCATCTTGCGCCAGAGGGTGTTATAGCCAATACCCAGTTCTCGTGCAGCACGGCTGCGGTTCCACTGACAGTGTTCCAAAATCTGACGTATGTGAGTCTGTTCCATGGCTTCCAGGCTCAGATCGCTGCTCATCTCAGAGGGAACAAATTCTTCGACAGGGGGAGTGCAAGCTTCAAGTGGCAGATCAGCAGGTTGAATCTCTTCACCTTGGCAAAAGATTAGGGCTCGTTCAATGGCATTCTCCAGCTCTCGCACGTTTCCGTGCCAAGAGTGGGACTCCAGCCTCTTCATTGCTTCCGGCGAGAGGGAGCTCTGTCTACGACCCATGCGGTCTGTGTAGTGGGATACGAAATGCTCTGCCAACGGCTTAATGTCCGCCGGTCTTTTTCGGAGTGGAGGCAGGTAAATGGGTATTACTTTGAGGCGATAGTAAAGGTCCCGGCGGAGTTGTCCTTTCTGGACCAAACGGCTCAGATCCTTATTGCTGGCTGCGATAATCCGCACATTGACCCGGAGCTCGGTGGTGCCGCCAACCCGTCGAAAGGTGCCATCTTCCAGGACACGCAGGAGTTTGACCTGGAAGCCGGGGCTGGTTTCACCTATTTCATCAAGGAAGAGGGTGCCACCATCAGCAACCTCAAACAGACCTTTTTTGTCCTTGATGGCGCCGGTGAAAGAGCCTTTGACGTGACCAAACAGTTCGCTTTCGAGAAGATTTTCGGGAAGAGCACCACAGTTGATTGCCACAAACGGGCCACCAGCCCTATGGCCGGTGTGATGAATATACTTGGCCATTAGTTCTTTTCCGGTACCGCTCTCTCCTTCGATGAGCACGGTGGCGTCGTTTTGGGAAACCTGTTGAACGAGTGTCATAATCTGCCGCATCTCGGAGCTAACTGCGACAATGTGGCCCAGTCCTGCCTGCTCTGCTACCTCTTTCTGGAGGTAGGCAACTTGACGGCGTAACTGCCGCCGCTCAACTGCTTTTTTCAAGGTGAGTACAAGATCGTCGGGATCGACCGGTTTGGTAAGATAGTCGTAAGCCCCAGACTTCATGGCTTCAACAGCGGTGTCAACTGACCCGAAGCCGGTGATGAGGATCACTTCCGTCTCTGGAGACCGCTCCTTGACAGCTGCCAGAACCTCGAGACCATCAATTTCATCCAGCCGGAGGTCGGTGACCACCGCTTGATATTGATCGGCGGCAATGCGGCTGATTGCCTCAGCACCGCTGCCAACAGCAGTTACCTGAAAGCCTTCACGCTCCAGGTACATGGCTTGGGTGAGGCGTAGAGAGTCATCATCTTCCACCAGTAAAATGTGATTCCAAGACATTTTTCTATTGTAACCACCAGACACGAAATAACAAGGGATAAGACTGGCAATGAAGTGGAGTATTTTTGGCTGGTTTGAACGAGGTTAATCTATTTCCACTTTTTTTTCGGTTACCGGCAAGTAGATATTGAAAGTAGTGCCAACCTCGGGTTCACTGGCGCATGATATGTAACCACCATGGTTTTTGACGATTCCATAGACCATGGATAACCCCATACCTGTTTCCTCACTCAGGTCTTCTTTGGAAAAGAAGGGGTCAAAAACGTGTTCCAAAGTTTCTTGGCCCAAACCCGGACCGGTGTCAGATAAGGTGATAAGCACACACTCTCCCGTTGCAGCACCAGCGTGAGTTCGACGAAAATCCTGGTCTAAAATCATCCTCTTTGTTTCGATGACAATTTTTCCTCCACCCGGCATGGCATCTCGGGCGTTGACAGCCAAGGCCAGTACGGCTTGTTCAATCTGGTTGGGGTCTCCATTAATGATGGTAGGCTCCTTCGCCAAATGGAGCTCAAGCTCGATTGTCTCTGGCATGGTTCTACTCAACAATCTGTGAGTCTTTTTTATTTCTTGGTTTAAGTCAATCGGGTGCTTTTTGCTCTCTATGATGCCGCTGAAAGCAAGTAGCCGCCTTGACAGGACAGCACCCCGGAAGGCTGCGTTCGTTATCTCCAACAGTTCCTGGTATCTTGGATCATCCTGCTCTTTGCCCCACATGAGACGTTCAACGTAACCATGCACTGCCTGAAACAAGTTGCTGAGTTCTTGAGCAACCCCGCCAGACAAGGTAGATATGGCCTCCATTTTCTTGGCTTGGAGTAGCTGGGTCTCCAGCTTCCTCTTTTCCTCCTCCGCTTTCTTGCGCTCGGCGATTTCTAGACGCAACTCTTCGTTTGAGTTCTGAAGGTCAGCGGTACGCTCCTGCACCCGTACTTCAAGTTCTTGGGTCGTACTCAGCAACTTTTCTTCGGCCCGTATACGATCGGTGATGTCGGTGATCACCGCAATGCTACCCTTAAAGCTGCCATCCGAGGAAAAAATCGGTCTCGGTGACATAAGCACAAATGTCTTCTGTCCATCTTTCCTGAGCAAGGTGAGCTCGTATTGATCACCTTTGCCTGTCTTTCTTCTAGAAATCTGTTCTGCAAAGATTTTCTTGTCTGCCTCCGCTTGAAAGTCTGAGGCTAAACGCCCGATAACCTCATCGCGAGAGGAGCCGATGATTTCGCAGAATCGATTGTTAGCAAAGGTAATCCGCATGTTTTCGTCGATCATTGCCAGACCGTCGTTTATAGCCTCAGCCAGGGTGCAGGGCTGCGCTTCTTCTAGGAGCTTCTCCGCGTCTATCTCAGGCTGCCCAGCTATGCCTTCCAGTTCAGCAAGACGTTGGCATAATCTGAAGTAGTTACCTTCTGGTTGCTCTTTTTGGTCATGGCGATCATTCATTATGACGGACTCCAAAGGATATGACGAAAGCGTCACTGGGAGTTTGCAAATATAGTGCCTGAAGGTAAATTCAAATGATTTTTTTGCCAGTATATTCAGGTATTGTTCATTCATTTGATTCACCCTCCAGGCCCTAAGCACGAAAGGGTTAATTGTTATCCGTTGTACGGGAGAATCTACTCCACAGGGAATAATTGTTGTCAAATGATTTTTTGTGGCATTGCTGCTATATTGGGGGCTAATGCTGGGGGGAAGGCGGACATTGCTTTGTATTTTCGGCTTGTAGCTGTGGGTTTAATGGTTTTCTTTTTCTGCTTCAGCATTTCATGTGACCGTGGGCAGCCAAACAGTGGGGGAGGGGAGAGAAAGGTGATAGACATTGACAAGACCGTAGAACGACTGCAGGAGCACGTGCAGCAGCTTACGGTCACCATAGGTGAGCGTAGCGTCCGTTTGCCTGAGAACCTGGAGAAGACGGCAGCCTATATTGAATCATTCTTCCAAGATATTGACCTGCCGGTACACCGGGAATTCTATCCGTATAAGGATTTCACCGTGTCCAATATAGTCGCCAACATTGATTTCAGCGCAAATCCGAACAAGCACTACCTGCTGGGAGCTCACTATGATTCGGTATGGGGCACGGTTGGCGCAGATGACAATGCCAGCGCCATTGCTGTTCAGTTGGAGACAGCCAGGCAATTGCGGGCCAAGCTAGAAGAAGAGAAGTTGGATCTGCGGGTGAAATTTGTCTCCTTTGCCCTTGAAGAGCCTCCGGTTTATGGTACCAGGCGCATGGGCAGTAAAGTCCACGCCAAAAATGCCAAAAAAGAGAAGGAAAAGATCGACGGCATGCTCTGCTTGGAGATGGTGGGCTATACCTGTCACCAACCAGGCTGCCAGAGCTATCCTTTCCCCTTGATGTTTATGGGTTATCCCAAGGAAGGAAACTTCATCGGCATCGTCGGGAACCTCAGCTCCAAAGGTTTAACCAGTTCTCTTTACAAGGCCTTCCAGAAAAATCGTGATCTACCGGTAATAAAGCTAACCGTACCCTTCGGGGGCTGGGCAATGCCCTCGGTACGACTAAGTGACCATGCCTCCTTCTGGGACCAGGGCTACAAGGCGGTGATGATCACCGACACAGCCTTCTATCGCAATCCCCACTACCACCAGCTTTCAGACACCATGGACAAGTTGGACTTCCAATTTATGGCAGAACTGGTGGAGAGCCTGGTTATATTTTTCACGGAAAGAGGCAAGTGAGAGCTGGAGTAATGGAGCACTGGAGTATTGTAAAATCTCAAATTCTAATAAACGCCTATGCATTTAACTCCGCAAATGACTTCTTTTCCCTCTGAGGAGCCGTGTCGCAATTCGTCATCCCGGCCAAGTCCCGTAAAGCGGGACGCGAGCCGGGATCCAGAAAGAGTCTAATTATATTGAACTTTCACTGGATTCCGGATCTCGTTCGCCTTAGGCGGCCTCGTCCGGAATGACGGGTTCGGCGAATTGTGGCATAGTCTCCAAGAGGAGAAGAGATTCTTGCGGAGCTAAGTAACTAATCGTTTCTAATATTCAATGAAAAAGACAGGTTTGGAATTTTGAATTTTGGTCATTGTGATTTGTTTGTAATTTGTAATTTGTTATTTGGAATTTTTAGTCACTCTAGCGATTGAGGCTCACTTTGACTTTATGAACGTCAACGTGCAGCACTTAAATCCTTCACAGATTTGATCTCCGAGTTCAAACTTGATGTCATCGCCAAATTCAGCGGCCCAAACCTGATATTCTGTGTTGCAAATGCGGGTTCCTACCTTCTCGGAAAGGTGTTCTCTTCCTGATTTGATCATTATGTTATGCCAGGGGCATTCGCTCAAGGTTATTTTCAATGACCTGCCATCATCGCTCTGCTCGGTCTCAAATGCGAAGCCATCAAGGGTGAGTTTGGTTGTGAAGCATTCTCGAAGCCCATCCAAACCAGCGGTTAGGTTTCCCATTGATTTCAGCTTTCGAGCCTGGATTTTGGGCATGACCTTCCAGACTTCGTCGTCAATGTCGAGAGCGGTGTCAAAACCGTACCTTTCTTCAGCCTTCATGAACCAGAGTCCGTCTACAGCCGTGTAACTGCGCTTGAAGTATTCACTAATTTGTTTTTCAGTCAATTTAATCATTTTCAACCTCATAGTATTAGTGTTCATCAGACCAGTTTTCTTCTGCCAGGACGACCGAGGTTTCGATTTGTCGGTCAGGTATTGACCAATATTTTTTTAACAGACGGTTTTTCTCCTCTACCGTAACAAGTCGAAATCCATGTTTTTCATAAAAGCGGATGGCCCAGGAGGCGTCAGCCCAGGTGCCGATCAGAATCGGGCGTGACGTCGTCTTGCGCAGGTGCAGCAACAGTTTTCCTCCTATTCCCTTGTTCTGTCTGGCAGTGCGGACATAGGAGTGTCTAATGAGGGTAACATCGAGCACCTGTTGAATCCCCATCACTCCAAGCAACTCACCAGCCTCTTCATAACCCCAAAATTCGACACCAGCGTCGATCTCGTGTCTGAGCCCATCTCTGTCCATATAAGGATCTTTCAAGCGATCAGCTGGGATTACCCTCCTTGTAGGCCTGAGCACCGTCATTGACAATCTCGTAGACCGTCTCAAAGTCACTGTCGTTGCACTTACGGATCATGGTTTTCACCGTATTCTTAAGCAAGTAAGCTCAGACAACTGGAAGTCGGTTGTCTGAACTCAGTATCCTAGAACGAAACGGCACAGGGCGCAAGGCACAAGGTCCATGGAGTGTTAGGGTATTGGAGTGCTAGGTTCATCAAAAATTCCAAATCACAAATCACAATCACAGAGATTTCAGTTTGTATTTTTTCTTTATCCTGACACCTGAAATCTGACACCTGACACCTAATGCCCCATGCTCCTTTACTCTACTACTCTAGCGTTTTCCTGTGAGCTGTTCGCTGATTAAGTGGTCCAAGAAACGCGGATTGGCACTATTATTGCGAATGACATCCTGGTAAGGCAAGAGTAAATCGCTAGCCCGGATATTACTCTGCTGTGGGCTCGGGGTATTAGCACAGAGTAAGCCTGGATAGAATTTTGAGGGCGAACCGATGAAACGATTTTACTTAGTATTTGAGACAGGATCGTACCAGCAAACAATCTACCCGTTGCTGGAAACCACAACCATTGGCCGCGGCTTTAGTAATTTTATCCCACTGTCGGATCCTACTGCCTCACGCAATCATGCCAAAGTACACTATGAGGAAGGATCCTGGGTGGTTGAGGATTTAGGAAGCACCAATGGCATCATCTTCGGTGGCAAGCGGGTAGATAAAATCTCTCTCAGTTCTGGGGACACATTCCAGATAGGGAAAACTTCCTTTGCTGTGGTTGAGAGAGAAATTAGTGAGTCCGAGGATCCTCTGCAAACAACCTTGGAATTTATCTCACCAACCAGCGCAATTGGAACGGACCGGAGGTCTGTGCGACTCATGGATGTCATCTCTAAGATTCCCTTTTTTGCTCCCCTCCAGGAGACAGAAAGCGAGGAGTTGGCGGAGGACGCCACCATGCATGTATTTAGTGCGGGAGAGATGATCATACGGGAGGGAGAGCCGGGACGTTCGGTCTATATCATTCTGGATGGCCGGGTAAAGGTGTTCACGAGAGATAACGGTGACAATGAGTTGGAACTTGCAACGTTAGGGATTGGTCAGTTTTTTGGCGAGATGTCATTTGTCAGCGGCAAACCTCGTTCAAGCTCGGTAGCGGCCCTCGAGCTGAGCGTCGTAGTCGAGCTTAGTTATGATAGTATGGCAAAGGTGATAGAACAAAATCAAGCTGTTAAGGAAGTTTTGGAGGAATATCACAAGACCCGCAAACAGGACACGCTGGATAAACTTGCCAAGATGGGATTGACGAAATCTGAGCTACTTCCTTAATTTCGAATTTGAAAAGGCATAGAGCATGGGGCATAGAGCATAGAGTAGAAGAAGATTACTCTTTTTCGCTATGTCTTTTTTAATCTTTTAGCAACGGACAACGGACCACTGACAACGGACAGAACTCTCCGTCTCGCCGTGTCTCCGTCTCTCCCCGTCTCCGTGTCGTCCCTCTCCTTGCTGTCTGCTGCCCTCTGCCTGCTGCTTGCTCTTTAATCGTACTCATAGAATCCCCGTCCTGTCTTACGTCCCAACCAACCGGCTTCCACATACTTACGCAGCAAAGGGCACGGCCGGTACTTTGAATCAGAGAAGCCATTGTAGAGGGTTTCCATAATAGCAAGGCAAGTGTCCAAGCCAATGAGGTCCGCCAATGCTAAAGGACCCATGGGGTGGTTCATTCCCAGTTTCATCACCGTATCTATATCATCGCGCCTACCCACATCATGGTAGAGGCAGTAGATGGCCTCGTTTATCATGGGCATGAGGATCCTGTTAGCGATGAAGCCCGGATAGTCGTTGGCCTTGACCGGAGTCTTGCCGAACTTGCTGGCCAAATCCCAGGTGATCTTAAAAGTGTCATCTGATGTAGCGAGTCCGGGAATCACTTCCACTAGTTTCATGACTGGGACAGGGTTCATGAAGTGCATGCCGATGACCTTTTCAGGACGTTGGGTTTGCGCCGCAATGCGACCGATGGGAATAGAAGAGGTATTCGTGGCAAGGATCACCTCAGGCCTGCAGATTTCATCAAGATCTTGGAAGATCTGGAATTTAAGAGATTCGTTTTCCGTTGCAGCTTCCACAACAAAGTCAGCCGCTGACATGTCTTTATTATCAACGGTGGTCTTGATGCGGCCCAGGATCGCGTCCTTTTCCTCGACGCTCATCCTAGCCTTATCCACACTGCGACTCAAAATCTTGGTGATGTTTTCCAGGCCGCGCTGGACAAACTCATCCTTAATGTCGCTCATAATGACCTGCAGGCCGCTCATGGCCGCAACCTGAGCAATACCGTTTCCCATGAGACCAGCACCCACGACACCCAGAGTTCTTACGTCCATAGTCAATTCTCCCACCTCGGTATTTTAAAGTTGGTTTTAATCCTGTGCGGCAGTCTCAAATTCGAAATCCTAATATCGAAATCCGAAACAATGCTCAAATGATCAAAATCCAAATGACCAAAACGTAAATTTTCGGCTTCTAATGCATTTCGTTTGGAACATTGGAAAATTTGAATTTCGGATTTGTTTCGAATTTCGTGCTTCGGATTTCGGATTTCTATCTTTTGACTACCATTGCCACGGACTCGCCTCCTCCCAGGCAAAGGGAGGCTAGTCCTGTCTTTTTGTCTTGTTTGATCATTTCATGAAGCAGGGTGACAAGTACTCGGCAACCGCTCGCACCAATGGGGTGTCCGAGGGCGACACTACCACCGTTTACGTTTACCTTGGCCGGGTCCAACTGCAGCTCCTTCAGAACCGCCACGGTGGAGCCGCTGAAGGCCTCATTGATTTCGAAGAGATCCACATCTTTCTGGCTGATACCTTCTTTGTTGAGGCACTTTGGAATCCCCAGGATGGGGGCAACAAGCAGGTACTTGGCATCGATCCCCGCTGAGGCTTGGGCGCCAATGGTAGCCAAGATTTGACAGTCCATGGCTTCTGCCTTTTCTCTTGCCATCACCACCACGGCGGCAGCGCCGTCGCTGATAATTGAAGCGTTGCCCGGGGTGGTGACTCCACCTTCCTTGAAAACTGGTTTCAACTGGGCAAGACTCTCGTAGGAAGTATCCCTGGGGCATTCGTCCTGGCTGAACAGAATAGGATCTCCCTTTCTTTGCGGGATGGAAACAGCCACGATTTCGTCTTGAAATCTGCCAGCCTCTATGGCCATCAGGGCACGTCGGTAAGATTCTGCTGCGTATCTGTCCTGATCCTCCCGGCTGGCATTATATTTTTCCGAACAAAGTTCATTGGACATACCCATGTGGAAATCATTGATGATGTCCCACAAACCATCACGTAACATATGGTCATGAAGGGTAGCATTGCCCAGGCGGTAACCAAAACGCGCCTTTTCAAGATAATATGGCGCCTGGCTCATACTCTCCATGCCCCCGGCAACCGCCACGTCGGCATCACCTATTTGGATGGCTTGAGCTGCCAGCATCACAGCTTTCAGACCGGAGCCACAAACCTTATTGATGGAGAGACTCTCCGCTTCCCAGGGTAAGCTGGCCTTAATCGCGGCCTGTCGTGCCGGGATTTTGGCCATAGCCGCAGGGAAGGACAATCCCCATGTTTACCTCATTGACATCTTCCTTGGCTATGCCGGCCCGTTTTATTGCCTCCTCGATCACGAGTGCACCCAGTTGGGTCGCACCAAATGTACTTAAAGTACCATTGAAGTTGCCTATGGGGGTGCGCACAGCGCTCACGATGACCGCTTCTCTCATCTTCCACTCCTATTTTCTTATCGCTACATTATACATTTGGTCTTGACGCATAATAGCATGGGGCATAAGCATCGCGGGCATAGAGTTCGAAAAAATTCTGTTAATCCAGCCCTTTTCCTTACTGTCCTATGCCCTCGCTATGCCTATGCCTTCTACTGAACGAGCGCTCAGTCAGATTGAACTGATAACACGGTATGAAGATACTGTCAAGATTCTTGCCGACGTGGTCCAATGATTAAAATACTCATCTAACAGCTCTTCAATTCCCTAATTCCCTAATTCCCTAATCTCTAAATATGTTTTATAGTTAAATGTTCTAAATATATCAATACTGGTATTCTCTAACCCAGAGTAAATCATAAAAGGAGTCTCTAAGAATGAAGTATAGGACTATTACTGTCTTGCTTACACTGGTTTTTTTCCTCCTCGGCTCTCTTTGTTATGGTGGACAGTCCAATTCCCGGATTGACACGCAGGTGGTACGGATCCTTGCCACCAAAAAGTCGGGGTACTACCACAAGCCCTGGAAAAGTCCCAACTTTGACACCGCCTCAGCTAGCGGTTTCTTCTTCGAGGACGAGAAAAACTTCCCGGGAATGAAGGGATTGATTTTGACAAATGCGCACGCGGTTTCAATGGCCCAAAGCATCAAGATATCCAATGGCCGGGAAAAACGGCGCTATAAGGCTTTGCTCCTGGGAGTATTCAACTCGGCCGATTTCGCAGTTGTCCAGATGGAGCCGCAAGAGTTGGAAGCATACCAAAGTCGAAACGGTAGAGTTGTGCCGCTGGAGCTGGGCGATAGTGATAAACTACGAGTGGGAGACAAAGTACTGGGTTGGGGGTATCCCCTCGGCGGGGAGAGGATAAGTAAGTCTGAGGAGGGGGAGATTAGCAGAATAGAGGTGAACCGATACACCTACTCTCAGGAATACTGGCTTATGGTTCAAGCCTCTCTTCAGCAGAATCGAGGCAACTCCGGTGGTCCAGTCCTCAAGAACGGCGAAGTTGTTGGAATAGCCTTTCAAGGAGTGAGTGCCAGTGACAGGATCAATTACTTTATTCCTATAAATTTGGTGAGGAGCCTCATGCCCCTGCTGGACAAGAAAGAACTGATCCCCCGCTGGCAGTACGAGGCCCAGCCGATGTTCCCCCGTCTGAAAGAGTACTACAAGCTCAAGCCCGGCCAGGGAGGTGTGCTTCTGAACTACGTCATTCCAACGGGAGGTCCCCACAGGTTTGGCCTGCGCGACAACGATATACTATTTGAGATAGACGGGCATGAAATAGACAACTTCGGAGATATTTTCTTTGAGCCTCTTGGACAGAGAATCTATTTTGAGGAGATCCTCAATCGCAAGAGAGTTGGTGATCTCCCTATCTGTGAAGGTAATACGCGACGGTAAGGTTCTGGAGATCAAGGGGGAAGTCATCCCGGGGCTCCCAAAGTTGGTTCCGAAGATATTCACAAGGGCAAATTATTTCATCACCGGAGGTCTTGGCTTCGTTGAACTTACCTACAATTGTATCAAGAATCTTGGCAGGTCCGGCCAGTCATACAGGGCGAAGTACCTCGGGGAATTCCCAATGAAGCCCTACCAGAAGATCGTCATCATTTCGGAGATATTCCCTGAATACGGCCTGGCGGAGACCTCAGTTTATTTGAGGCGGGTGGAGAAGATCAACGATGAGGAGGTGCTCAACATCGGGCATCTGTATGATACCATCCAGACTCTGAAGAAAAAGGGCAAGAAAAAGGTGCTGCTGCAGCTTCCCGGCAACATTCAACTTCCTTTGGACCTCGAAAAGGCAGACGAGTTGGACGGTGAGATCAAGAAAAAGTATGGCATTCTGTATATGGAGACCGCAGGTGGTTTCTTGAAATAGCTGTTACGACTATTTACTTTACTCCGTATTATAGTGGCCTAAGGAAGCCTGATTGAAGATTCACCACAGAGGCACAGAGATCACGGAGAAAAACATTTAACCGCAGACACACGCAGACGTGCGCGGACAGAAGATGAGAGTTTAATGCATTTGACAGGATTTACAGGATGTACAAGATGAGAGTAACAAGTATAGCTGAGTAGATGCTCGGATCGCTTAAGGCTGCAATGGGAAGCACATGTTGGCGAAAATAAGCCAGCTTATATTCGCCAACACGGGCTCCCATTTTGTCCCGATAGGAAGCTATCGGGACGCCCGCCAGGTGGCGGGCTGCCTAAGCGATCTTTATCTTCGTGCTCTTCGTGTACTTCGTGGTTCCAATATAGCTTTTCTCTGTGCTCTCCGTGTCTCTGTGGTTAGTAAAAGCATATATGGAACTCTGGTATCTAGAATATGGGGAGCTGGAGGAATAGGCGGTAGTTGTTTTAGTCTGTCAAATCTGTATGGTCTCAGCCGAGAGACTACACAAAAGAAAAAAAAGGGGCTGGCCATTTCTGGCCAGCCCCTTTTTTGTGCAGAGCAAATGAGCAAGGACTGGTTCCCTGCTTGAGCTCTCTTGTTGTTAGTAGACGGTGAAGCTTTTCTCGGCCAGTTTCATGCCCTGGTGAAACAGCTGAATGGTCAACTTTCCAGGGACTACTTCCGAGTCAGCACCGAGCTTCCAGCCGTCAAATGAAGGAGCACCGATTTGCCTGGAAGCTGTCCACTCGTTGCTGGACTGCGTTTCTGAATGCAAAACCTTAACGAGGAGATCTACCTGGCCACCTTCCTCTTGGCCATTTACCACGTAACGAATGCCGAATTCCGTACCGCTCTTACCGGGAATTCTCTTGGTACGTCGAATGAGTTCTCTTGAACCAACGAGTTGAATTTCGCCACGCTGAGTATCGGGAGCTTGTTCCCATTGGGCAAAGGTTGTTTGGTACAATCCGAAGTCGATGATTTCTATGCTATCGACCTCTGAAGCTTGAGAAGCAAAAGGACACAAAACAGCAAGACCGATAATGATCATGCCGACGATCACCAGTTTGATTTTATTGATTGCTTTCATCTCTATCCTCCCCCTACTTTTTTAAATCCCCCAATTGTGTTTTTCCGTGTTTGTCTTCCTTTTTTGCAGGAGGGATGCCAAAGTGGATCAAAAGCTTAAAACTTATTATATATCAATAGGTTAGAGCTAACATAATCTCGAAAAATCTCTTGTTAAATCGCCAGAATTGGCTAAATGACCAAATGGTATTTGGCTAGAATTCCATTACAGTTCCGGCAACCGGGTCCACTCGGCAGGTCTGAGTTAAACGGCTCTGTCGGTAAAGATGGCGAGCTCTTGTGGAGGTTCCAGTTTTTTTGTCTTTCTTTCCTGACACCTGACACCTGACACCTGAACCCTGAGCCCTGAGCCGTTCCCTTGGGGCCAGCTCAAAGCTAAATTCTCCGGGCCTGGCTTCTTTACTTCATACGACTGTATATACATCACCTTCAGTCACCATATTTCAGCATTGTAAGCCATGGTCTCTTGGACTAAGATATTCAATTAATAGACCCGAAAAGGTATAATTTTATGAAATTTTGCTTGACATTATACCCGAACGGTATTAAATTCCTCTTCGAATGAGCAAATTATACCTTAAAGGGTATATTTACTTATTGGGCATGTATTATCTATCCCTAAAGGGTATAAAATATTTAACCCGGATGTTTGATGAATCACCTGCTACGACCGCGGATTCGGCCGTCCTTCTCTCCGAGCTGTAGGCTCTACGAGCCGGAAGCCTGGTGTCCTCGGGTGTCGACCCCTGCGACGTACCGTTCAGGTACGCCTCGGGACCAATCCCGCGGTGCCGCGGGACGGTTACCAGGTGGCACAGCCGTCTTCGCGGTCTCGCGACAGCAATTCATGAAACATCCGGGTTAGGATAACAAATTCAATCATCCCGAACGGGTATAGTACAATGAACATACAGACTTTTATAAAAAGGCAGCGCAAGCTTCATGGCCTGAACCAAGTCGAACTGGCCCGAAGAGCTGGAGTTGGACTGAGATTTATTAGGGAGTTGGAGCAGGGTAAACCGACTTTGAGAATGGACAAGGTGAACCAGGTTCTTCAGTTGTTTGGCAAAACTCTCGGCCCGGTAGACTGGCGACCGAAAATAGAAGAGACCGTGGCACATGAAGAGCAAAATGAATAAGGGCGTAGTTTATCTATGGGACAAAAAAGCCGGCCTCCTAGAGAGGACGGAGAGCGGATATCGCTTCACCTATTATCAGGAATACTTGTCCGTAAAGGATGCCCAACCTGTAAGTCTAACTTTACCTTTGAGAGAAGAGCCCTACGAAAGCGAGTCCCTGTTTCCCTTTTTCCTCGGTCTCATTCCTGAGGGTTGGCTGCTGGATATTACAAGTCGTACTCTGAAAATAGATCCGGAGAATTCATTTGCGATTCTCTTGGCAACTGGAGGAGATTGTATAGGAGCAGTTAGCGTAATCCCTGAAGCTGATGGAGACGTTTCGTGAACAATAAATGTCTATCTTGTCATATTTTAGAGGCCGACTCGGAACTCTCCGAGGGGTACCACCGCAGATGTTCGAGGCAGCTTTTTGGAACGACGCGACCCCCCGAAGTGCCGTTCAGAGCCGCTGATGTGGCCAGAGAGGCTCAAAAAATGGTTGGAAGGATGTCTATTTCCGGCGTCCAACCAAAGCTCTCGGTGATACATGACCAGAGGAAACACCAGGTATCTGTGGTTGAAAGGGGAGGGCTCTACATCCTTAAACCTCCGACCGACCGGTTTGAGTCACTTCCTGAAAATGAGAACCTGTGCATGAACATTGCCTCCACTTATGGGATTGAGGTTCCACCGCATGGCCTTCTCCCGCTCATGGACGGCAGGCTTGCGTATCTGGTCAGGCGATTTGACCGACTGGAAGACGGCTCAAAGCTCCAACAGGAGGATTTTCAGCAGCTCCTTCAAAGAGATGACAAGTATGCTGGATCTTATGAGAGAATTGCGAACTTTATCAAGGGACATTCTTCCGTTCCAGGTCTTGATCTCATAAGGCTTTTTGAAAGAGCGCTTCTATTTTATGTGTTGGGCAATGGAGATGCACACCTGAAGAATTTTTCTCTTCTCCGTAGTGAGGAGATTGGTTATCAACTCTCCCCGGCCTATGACATCGTCAACTCCAGGCTGGTGTTGCCTGAAGAGCAAGAAGAGGTGAGTCTTAGCCTGCAAGGCAAAAAGAATCGCCTTTCCGGGGGAGACTTTTTCGGGCTTGCAGAGCATTTTGGGCTTACGAGAAAACAGGCCGAGAATTCTCTAGGCCGTCTGCACGATCTCAAATCGACAATTGAGGCAATGATCGGGGAGAGCTTCCTGAGAACAGATCTTAGGGAGGATTTTCTTGAAATCTTCCGTGAGAGAATGGCCAGGCTCTTTACCTGATTGGCTGTCGTAATTGATCTATCTCAAATCTGTGGTGATGGCCCTCCATGATATCCGCGTAATACCTCCGCAAATGTTACCCAAAAAGCAAGAAAGGGCTAGGTGTTATCACCTAGCCCTTGGAAATCATTGGTCGGGACGACTGGATTCGAACCAGCGACTTCTGCGTCCCGAATGAAACTGCCTATTAAACTTGGGTAAACAGAGGGAAACACTGTTAATGATAAAAATCATTAGAAATCAGCTCCTTATCCAAAGTTAGGTAAGAAAAATAACATGGATGAATGAAGCTTAATCATAAGATTAGCCTTGCACTTGGGGCATTTGGCGCTGTGGAGTTTGACGCGTTTGATTTCCCTGTGATGGCTATTTTTTTTTGGATTGTCTTTTTGGGTCGTAGAAGGGAATTAATTTGGTGTCCATAGATTCGGACTGGAATAATTCAGCCTCTATCATGCCACCAGGTTCCACTGACAGAGTGCCGTATGCTACCTTTCCTTTTACTTTTGCCGTTTTGGCAATTGTTAGGAGACTGTGGCAAACTAGTTCACCTTCGAAATACCCAGAGATAGTGATGTTTACAGCTTCAACACTACCGATAACTTTGCCACTTAGACTAATCTCCAAGGTCTTTGAATCTATATCTCCCTTAAACGAACCTAAAATGATCAAACCCTCAGATGCTTTTAGTTTGCCTTCTACGCTGGAGTTTTCGGAAATGAGGGTAATCTCTTGTCGCTTAGATCGCATTGCTCCAAATCTCTGTACGGTGGATTATTCTTCCGGTTCTTCCTCTTTCAAACCTATGCCGTGTTCTTGGAGGTGTTTAAAGAGTCTTAAACTGGTTTCAGATTACAAGAATGGATACAAATATTGCAACAAAAAAAGCCCCCACCGACCCGAAAGCCGATTGGGGTCACTGCAAAAGTAGAGGTTACATCCCTTAATTTACACTATCAATTCTAAAGGCCCTAGCACAGAATTTGGTAGATGGTTCTCAAGGGGGGAAGTGTGGAGTATTCACACTCCAGGGGACCAGCCTAAACCTCAGATGAATATGTTTACCCTGAGCAATGGGATCATGCAGGTATGATTTCAGTCTTGGGGTGTAAACGAGTAGACTGTAGCCCCAAAATACTGACTAATTACCTGCTGCCTGATCATCTTCGTCACTCAGATCATCAAATAAATCGTCTGGTAGAGGTTCCACTTCATTTTCTGGCATGGCTTCTCTCTCTATAGTTGACAAACCTATTTCTTCCAAATCAGAAAGTAAACTGTCAGATAAATCCCCTGCTGGCTCCGCTAGTATGCGTTCTTCTTCGAAAGTTGGACCAGCTATGGCTTTGAAGATAACATTTAGAGTCTCATTCATTTTAACTCTTCTATTTTCCAATATATTGTTTTCCTTAGAACTATTAGAAGTGGTATTCAAAAAATCTTCGGTTGTTGTCTTATAGTAACCACTCTTGAAAACTCTATCTGCCATTTTTTGGTCGTGGGTATAAAATATTAGACTATTGTATTTCCCTGTGTTCTCCTCTCTAGCAACAAACTCTACATTTGTATCTCTCAAAGCTTTCATTTCTGTCACTAATGTTTCTACATTCGAAATAATAGTATCTATATTTTTTGATTCTAGATTCATATACTTTGCCAAGTAGCAGTGGTCCAAAATTGTGTAATAGACGTTCTCCTCATTTTTCTCACCTCTTTTTGCGTCAACGAATTTTCCGACCAAAGTTCTATAAGCAAATTTCAGACCAAGACACCCTTCTATAATCCAGTGCCTTTATACTAGTTCCGTTTGGCATAATTAGTCAGGGCGATTTGCATCCAGTTCATCCATATAGGTCAGTAGTCTATCTGCTGGATCGGTAAGGTGTCCGATACGGATAGCAGACTTTAATCGTAAGGCGAGGTCCTCCATATCGAAGGGTTTACTTCCGAGCACCCCACGGTTCGTTACCTCCCCGTGTCCCGGATATACTAGCCGTCTGAATCGGGCAATTGACGGCAGGGGACTTTCACCCCATAAGACTCGCGGCCTTGTCGGCCGCTCCTGTAATCTACATCCTTGTTCTGGACTATTGGGAATTCACATCTCTTATCAATACCCACACGAATTCCTCCTACCATAATCCAAAAAGGCTCTCATCCTGGTTCCTTAAAAGTGACAAGGCACAAAAGTTGCAAAGCCTGTCACAGGCGGACCACATGAGTCCGACGAAGTGCAGGAAGAGCGCAGTGTGTGAGATTGCAGACATAGACTATCGTGCAGACGAGTTCCAAGCTTACTCGGTGGACACAATTAGATGGGCTGACCAGTTGCTTAAACTCTCAAGTGGAACGTTCATTTCTTGCATATGAAGCATTTGCCAATAGAGTAATGCAATCCCTACGAAATTGAGTCGGTTAACATAATTCATCAAGTAAGATTCGCTCTCTCCCTGCTGCTGAGGCGATAAATCTGTTAATGGAGGGTTTTCGTATTCAAGAAATCTCTGCATTTGACTTAGTGTGGTTTCGGTTGTCCTGGTAAAACGGCAACGAGCGAGGATACGGTGGATCGGAAAACTGAAGAAGGGATGCCCAATCCCATGGCCTCCAAGGGGGAGGGTGAGAAGAACTCCGACAAAAACGACATGCTCCCCGAAGACCTCTTCGATGATTTAATGCTGGAGGAAGAGCCAACGGAAAAAGAGTCCACGATCGGTGATAAGGTGGCAACAGAGGATGAGTTTTCCGAAGACCTCTTCGATGATTTGGATGTGGCGGATTTGGCCGCGGACCAAGAGTCCAGAGCGGTGGAACCGTCTGCGCTAGGGAGAAAATATTCTGAGGATGACGCTGCCGACGTGGAATTAAAGAGTGAAGTGGAAAGGGAGGGAGTAAACGCAAGCCTACTTGGCACCCCGACTCCAGTCACCGAAGAATTGGTTGCAGTGATAAGCAAGCGGGTGGTAGCGGCAATATGTGCTCTGCTGGAGGAGCAACTGCCCTCTCTTGTCAAAGGCATTATTGAGGAGGAGATCAAGTAGCTCAAGGAATTGCGGGGGAAGACGGTATGGGCAACTGACCCGCTTCTGACCACCTTATCCTGACAGCTCACGATACCCCAGGCCAAAGTCGATAGGAGCGAATGCCGGCCCCAGGATTGTCTGTGCTGTCTCAGCCCAGATTGGTTGGAGTAAGAAAACTTTGTAACGATACCTGGGTTTCCAGCAGCTACTAATCTAGTATTGTATGGCTATACGTCGTTGTTCTTGCCCATTGTCCAGTTTTACATATGAATCTCTTTGGCAATGTGGGTCTTTAAGTTGGATGGAAATCAGCGTTCGCGGGTCATTGGTAGCGATCGGCTTGAGAGGTTAAATCGTTCAAGACGAGCAGCTTTAGGTGATGGAAAAGGATACTCTAAGAGTGATTTGGTACAGGAAAGTCATATTCCCCCTACTACCTGTTCTATTTACTTCTCTTATCGTCCATGGTGCTGAAACCGCCAGAAATGCGCGAGCGAGGGTGCCTAGGAAAGATGCTGCCCAGTTGGCTGTTGGACGTAGTGATGTGATACGCACTTTCAAGGGCAAGCAGGTTTTGTGCGAGAAGTACCTCGTTGAAAAGGGCGATTCAGTCTGGCAAATCTTGCACCAGCGGATTAACGGCTCGGTTAGCCAAATCATTCACTGGTCCAAAGTGTTGCATGAGTTCAACCCTGAAATAGTGGATCCCAATGTAATCTATCCAGGCCAGAGCTTATTGGTTCCCTTGGGTTTTCTTAGCCAGGCTGAGGCTGATACGCAAATAGGTCCAAGAGAACGCCGTACCAAGATCTATGTGGTAATGCCTGGCGATACACTTAGCGGTATTCTTCGGTATCGATTCCATTTTCCTGTTCATCTCGTTTTCAACGAGGCGATTAATGAAGTCAAATCATTAAATCCTCAAATCAAAGATTTCAAGCGAATCAGACCCGGGCAGCATCTCATCATTCCCCTCTCTATGGCCACCACATCCGCAGAGTTAAACAGGTCTGCCGCTGCAGAAGAGGTAACAGCGACTACCATCGATCAATCGAAGTCTATGGCTCCTCTGGCAACGGAGCAGCCGAATGGCAAGCAAGGGTTTGAACGCTCTCCCAGTTCTGCTGAACTCATCACCAGCGTTCGGATATCAAATGAAAAACGAGCCAGCTCGGCCGTTCAAGAGGAAAGCACTAAATCCTTCCCGATGACTCGTATCCTTTCCCATCTCGAACCGAATGAAAAGCGCATTCAGGTGCTCGCAGAGGCTATCACGGCTACGGTGACTGCTCTGGGTGGACAGTGCTTTAATAAAGGAGTTTACTCCCTGCCACTCAAAGGACAAGGCGAGATCATCCTCAATTCTAACCGATTCCCCATGCTGAAGTTGCCAACCGGCGAGAGCATCTTCTTGGATCTGAACGACCGCTTACCTGACAATCTAGAAAAAGCTGTCCAGGCCATTTGGGATGGTCGCTATCACTTTATTAACGTAAGAGAGACTGACAACTTCCGTTCTATCTTGCAGCGCGTGATAGAAAAAACGACCATGATGGAGATACGAGCTGTTAACGATCCACTATTTATCCACGAACCCTTAAACGTTTCCATACGAGGCGACTGGATTCTGACTTATTCCAAGCCTCCACTTCTTGAACGAAAAATCATTGTCGTAAACCTCCTTAAAAACGAGCAGGAGCGCACCGATCCAGCTCTACAGACCTATTTAGACGGCCTGGGTATTAAAGTTGTGGATGTACAACTAAGGGGTCAATTGGAGCCAGCCCGAATCTTTGTCCCAGTGGTTGAAAAAGCATTTAAGAATACTGGAAAGCCTGTGGTACCCAGGTCCCGATCAGCTCCTGACGCGGTGGAAGCATTTCTAAAATTGTTGGGGCAGGAACACAATCGGGACGCAAGTGTCCGGCTTGACAGTGAAGATCACAGGGGTATCAGAGTGACTGTCAAAGCCGGTTTTTATTTTCAGAGAAACGGCAACTTCCACCTGATTGACTTTCATCAATTGTCCCCTCCAATCATCAACTTACTGCGGGAGTGGCGCCTCCGGGTGCTGGTTGTTGACCCGGGTTTCAGTTCTGCGCAGGTATTCAAAGCAATGATGGATCACATGAACTTCGACACCAATAGTTCATACAGCTTTTTCGTATCATCGCGAGAGCCTAAGAGAAACATCCACCTAGGCTTTCCGGGAGATCTGATTAAGGATGTGAGCGGCAGTTATTTTTTAACTCCCATGTCTTCTCCTCCCTCACTGACAGAATTTTTGCACCGCAACGGTGTCCGTGTCCTTTCATACCAAACTAGCCAATCCAAAGACTCGATGTAAGGTCGTCTCGAGCGATTATGCAAACGCACCCCTCCTACCCTTTTGATTGGAGTTTGCATATCATACTTTAATGCACAGTTTTCAGTTTGAGATCCACCTACCATGTCTTGTGCTGAGGTTTCCCAAGGGGAAACTGTGAATTAAGAGATGTAAAGTTAAATTTCCTAGCCGCTGGGTAGGCCTTCTCATAACTCATCGTCAAATGAACTCTCCAAACTCCAGTTATTCATATCCTTTTCATCTCTATATTTCCTTGGGGCTGCGATATTGGCGAGAGGTCTATGATTTTTATCACCATGGTTTGGGACACCATGTTGCACCATATCCATCATTGAGTGACGCTCAATCTGTCTCGCCCACAGCCTAACATTCTCGATCTTGCCGCAAGCTATCTGGGTAAAGTAGAAATAGTGTTCTCATGAATCACTTGAATCTCACCTAACCTCACCTGGAAATCCGGAATATGGTGCATATCTCTAAGTTCATTGATATCAATCGGTTACCATTCAGTGCACGATTCTTGCTTGTTTGCAGCTCGACAGTTGTCTGCTATAGAGGGGCGAGTCGTTAATGACAGAACCATCAAGATTCTCACCGCCATCAAGTAAGAAGATGAATGTAGCACTACTCCGCCAGTGAGCAAATGATTAGCGTCTCCCAAATCCGTGGCACCCGAAAGGGAAAATATAACTCTTTGCTTGTCACAGAACTATTATGAAAACATCTACCTCTGGAGAATTGACTCATGACCACAGGCGAGTATATACCGTCGCCGGAGGAAAGGGTGGTACTGGCAAGAGCTTTACAACAGCAAGTCTTGGCACAATTTTGGCGCAACAGGGAAACAAGGTACTGTTGGTTGATTTAGACTTGGGGGCGTCAAACCTTCACACCTTCCTAGCCCTTAGAAAACCACAGATAAGCCTAAAACAGTATTTGGAAAAAGAAGTTAATGATATTAATGACGTTGTCTTAGAAACGACACAGCCAAATCTGTCCATCATAAGCTCATCGGGATGTTCATTGGAGATTGCCAACTTATATTATGCCCAAAAATTAAAACTCATAAGGGCAATAAACAAGCTATCCTATGATTATATTTTCATCGATTTAGGATCGGGCACCAATTTTAATACATTAGATTTCTATCTCATATCAAATCATGGCATATTAATAACAACGCCTGAACCAGTGTCAATTGAAAATATGTTTCGCTTTATAAAATCCATTTATTTACGAAAACTGAAAGCTGTTTTTAAAGATTACGGCCTCAATATAATCTGTCGTGAGTATCTAAACAATGCCAAAGAGTCACATATCGCATCATTTTCAGACATAATGAAGTTTGTGAGACAATATGACGACGAAAACAATACCAGTATAGAAAACTACATTAAAGATGAAACAATCGGATTAATCCTAAATCAGTTTAGATGGCAAGTGGATAACGAATTTGGTCAAAAAATCACAAAAATGTGTAATAAACACCTTTATTTTAATTACCACTTCTTAGGAACCATATCATCTGATAACAAGATTGCTGACGCAACTATGAACAATAGAGTATTTGTTAAAGAGTATAGTTATGCCAAAGCGGCGACTGAAATATACAATATCGCCAGAGCAATCACTGAGGAATCTTCTGAACAAGCACTACCTTTGCCTTTAGTATCATGAATAAATTTGAAGAATTAAATTATTACGAAATTTTGGAAATGCCAGTTAGCGCATCTTCATTTGAAATCAGAAGGGCGTATAGAAATGCGCTTGAAGTATATAGTGATCACTCCTTGCTAACGTATTCTCTTTTTAGTGTCGAAGAAAGAGTTAATATTCTTAAGAAACTTGAGGATGCATATCATACGTTAATCGATAGGACCAAAAGGACAGCATATGATGCATCACTAAGTGATAAATCTTCTCATACAAACATTCAGCAAGATCACAAACTGTCGCTACCCGGTCATGATGGACGCCACAGAATGGATTTCAATAGTGACGAAAATGGAGGTTGCCTGACGGCTGGTACTGCATCGGAAACTAGTGTAATATCACAAAGTATTTCAACTGAAACTCGCGCAGAAAGTTCATTGATTAGTAAAAACAGAGGATCTCAGAAAAGCCTTCACGAAAAATCAGTTGAGATTGAAGACCTCGGCCTCACAGGAAGTTTTTGGGGTCAAGTATCTTCTAAAATGATTGTTATTATTCCGCTCTTAGGTCTCATACTAATTGCATTGTCCGCAACATTGGCGCCATCGGACCTACTCAATGGGTATTACCTCCCTTTTACTCGAGGCGAGTCTCATCTGGAGGCAACAGCAAAACAGGCAAAAGTTGAGGACGCCGACTTCGGGGATCGAAAAGACAAGGTGAAGGAAAAACCAGAAAACTTAGATGACAAGACACTAATCGCGCCAGAAAGTATATCTTCGCCAGAGGACTTACCCGAGGTGTATGAAAACATCGCAACCTCAGCCAATATTCGCGTGAGACCCACCATTGACTCTCGAATAATTACAAAAATCCCTAGCGGGGAGGAAATCAATGTAGTTGGAAAAGACGGCGAATGGACGATGTTGAAGTTAGACGATGATAGTATCGGTTGGATTCATCGAAGTCCATACGAAAAAGGCCGACTAACACTGACAGTTCAGAAATTGCTCAGTAGAATCATTCTTTTCCTGCCTCGCGGTTTTATTTTTCTGCTATGCGTTTGTAATCTCGGTTATATAGAGTTACTTTAGGCATAAGGTTCTTCTCCTAATTAGTTGGTGTAAACTGATTCGAAGATCAAATAAATCATATGACTCAAATATGTTACATATGGGTAATCTAAAATCCAATAGATACTTTAATTATGCCGTTTTATTTATTTAGCCGCCCACTCACTTCGTTCGCTCGACAGACGCAGAAATTTTGCCTCCGCGACCTGCGGAGGCAAAAATCTCAAATCGCTTCGCGATACTATCACTGCTAATGTCTGGAAGACATGAAGCTTTTGCCTGGGCAGGTCGCCCAGGCAAAAAGTTTTTGTTGTCTGCGTGTGTCTGCGGTTAAAATATTTACTTATTTATCGCATACAACCGGGATCATAGCCTCATTCCATTAGATTCCACCAACTCTTTCGGAGAAGAACCTAATCTATAAACTTTGGCGTGGACGGTCTTCTCCAACCTAGAAAGTCCTTTCTTTTCTCCTTCATGCTCTATTGAACTAATTCGGTGCAAACCTTCCTGACTTTCGAGGGTCAGCCAGAAATTGGACTTTTGGCCAATTAAAACTTGGCCATAAAGCTAAATTTGGCGTTTTGACAAAATAGTATTAATGCAAGCCAAAATCTACAACTATCTGTTACTATTCTATTTTTACCTTGTTTACTCCTCTGGCATAATTGCTGCTCATACAAGTGGATGTAGAGGTTACAACTTCTTGTCTTGCTCTACACTATATGGCCCACGCCCCCATCAGCCATCCGTGCCCGGTTCGATGGAGGCTTTTCCGCAGATCCTACTTCTTTGCGGTATTAGCTAATTAGATTACGAGGTTTAGTACCAGCAAAAGCCGTATAAAATTAGAGTTCTGAGAACTCTGAGAAAATGCCATCTGGCAGCAAAGAGGTAAATCATGACACAAGAGAGACGCGCCTACCCCCGGGCTAAAATTAAGTGGCCCGTTAAGGTAAAGACCGATAAGGGAACCATGGATGGAGTAACGTCAGATGTCACTCCTAATGGCGTCTTTATCCATTGTAAAAAACCGTTAAGACTAAATGTAGCTTTTGAAATGGCCATTAACATTCCCAACTCTGAACACTCCATAACAGCTAAGGCGGAGGTGGTCTGGTCGAATAGATGGGGCCCAGATGACGAAATCACGCCGCGTGGCATGGGTGTTATATTTGTAGAGATTTCCAGTGAGGCTCGAAAATTCATCGCTAGGGCAGCGAAGAACTATCTAAAGTCAAAGGAAGTCGCGCCCGAATTGTTACAGACTCTACAGACTCTAATCATGGAGATTGACGAAACTAATTCACGAGCCGCCTGATTGAGAAAATTGCTTTCTGATGGCTCAATCCAAACGAAAGAGGGAGTGTAAGCAATATGAATATTTCCTGCGCATACTGCAAAGAACCTCTTACTCAAAGTGGGGAAGCTATAACAGTCTGTAGTGGTGAACAGATGTATTTGTTTTGCAGTATTGGGTGTAGAGACCTTTACGGGTTCAAGAAGCTCACCAATCGTATTTGCTCCAGAGAGGTTTGCAACAACAGTGCAAGAGACAAGCAGAATGCTCTGTCCTAGTTGCTACCAAAAAGGGAATCATTTAGGAGAGATCGAAGTGTCCTTTAGTGATGCGGAGAGAGCACATTGGGAGTGGGTGCAGAAGGCGCTCCTAAGACGCATTGGGGAACAGGTAAGAGTTTACAGTTACCAGAATATGACCCAGGAAGAACTCCGTGCTTTAGTGCCAAGTTTGAAAGGAGAAGCGGCTTAAGCACATAGGAAGCGTAGAGTGATTTTAATGGTTTATTTCATACTGTCGTTTGCACTCGGCCTTTTTCTACTGCTCGCTGTAGTGTTTATTCGCCTTCTTTGGGCAGAAAACGAAGCAGTGGAAATAGATTTGCTATACGTTGAGGCACGGTTGCAAGAAAAAGCAATCTCGGCATCTGTTGATGCAACTGTATAGAGGTGTCAATGTCCCTGGTGTTTTACTTACCCGTTGGATTTATACTTCTTGTTGGTGTGCTCATACTTAAGGACGAGTATGCCATTCGCAAGAGTAACAAAAAACGCCTTGAGACAAGGGGGCGAATTAACGTGGCCAGTGGTTAAAGAAGCAGCGTTAACGGCGGTCAAACTAGATCTGTTGCCGGGGCGGATGATTGGAGAGCTGGAGGATTATTTGAAGACTTGTAGTATGGTTTTCAAATTCTAATAAACGCCTATACACTTAACTCCGCAAGGAGCTTTTCTCCCCTTGGAAACTAGGTCACAATTCGCCAAACCCGTCATTCCGGACGAGTCCGCCTAAAGCGGGCGAGATCCGGAATCCAGCGAAAGGTCAATGACGTCATTTGGTGTCTGGTTCCCCGCCTTCGCGGGGACGTTGTCTGGATCCCGGCTCGCGTCCCACTTTGCGGGACTTGGCCGGGATGACGAATTGCGACACAGTCTCTTGAGGGAATAGGGGACATGTAGTTATCCTGCGGAGCCAAATACATAGGCGTTATTTGCAATTCTCACCAATATCTACATTTTGCCCTCGGTTTAGGCCTCTAGATACAATCCAAGCGGTCAGCTTTCTTAATGTTTCCAGTGAGGCTTGAAAGGCTATCTCTGATGCAGTTTTGAAGCATTCTTAAGGGTGATAGATTGGCATGATTTCTGTATAGACTAATACTGAAGATAATGACCACCGCAGAAAGCGATGTTGAAGCATCAGAGATGGTTTGCACTGTGCCTAGGGAAGGCTACTCCATGCAATTAGTCCAGAATTGGGAAGAACTAAACGCGCGGGTCGTCACTGTCTATCAACAGGGATGGTATTCAAAAGCTGCCAGTTTGGGCGAAGATACATTAGTACTGGCAGAGGAGACATTCGGTCCAAATCATCCTAATACAGCGGAGTCTTTGAGAAATATGGCCTTAATCTACTTCGCCCAGGCTAGAGACACTGAGGCTGCCATTTTCGAGCAAACCTTAGCAACAAAAGACGACAGGGCTTCTTTGTCGGACTCTCTCGACATGTCAAAATCCCTTAACAGAGCAGTGCTGCTTAATCTCGCAACGAGTCAGTACTCCAGAGCAGAATCCCTCTTGAATCGGGCATTGGAAATCAGGAAGAAAGCCCTTGGGCAGGACCATCCTGATGTGTTGGAAAGCGTAGGCAATCTTGCTGCGCTGTATAATGCACAGGGCAGACATGCCGAGGCGCAATCTCTTTTGAGATCTATAAGGTCACAAGATGCCATTGCCTCAATACGCACTGCAATAGCACAGACAGAAGAGAGCAGCAGGGGCTTTATCGAAGGTTACGAAAATAGAACGCATATGAGGCACAGTTGTCACTTCCCAGTGAGAATTACCAGGGAGGGCATGGGTGATGCGATTAGGGGAGTGACCGCAAACCTTAGCCAGATTGGAGCCTTCATCAAAACCAAGGAGTTATCTGCTTTCAAGATCAATGACGAGGTTGGCCTCTTCATATTCATTCCTTCGCTTTTCTCGGCTCGATATAAAAGTGTAGGCATGCAAGGTGCGGGAATAATAATTCGGGTTGATCAAGAAAACCAGGGGATTGCTGTACAGTTTAGGACTAATTTCAAGGAATTTGGCCGAATCGGGCAAATAGAAGTCCCAGAAGAGATAAGATACAAGAAAGTTGCTCACTATATCTCTTCAGTTGAAGACATGGAATTAGTTCGGTTTTTGGAAGAGCATCCTCAAAACTTTTTGATTGAAAAAGTCGAGATGAGCCTTGACGAAGATGCTATTTTACACTTTGAAACACAACAGGTGGATGATCCAGATGTGTTGAGAGGACTTGGTGATGGTACAACACAAACAAGTGCTCTCCAAGCGAGGGTGATTGAGATCAGCAAAAGAAAAATTGACAGTAACCATGGTGTAATAACAATAGGGCGTGCAGCGAACAACGATATTGTCTTGTACAATAAGTTGATTTCAAAATCTCATGCTTTCCTGTTTTTTCTGTCCTTTGACCAAGATCCGTATCTCGTTGATTTAGGGTCTGCAAACGGTACTTTTGTGAACAATGAGAAGATGGTGGTATACGAGATGCATAAATTAAAAGATGGTGATGAGATTTCTTTTGGACCAGAAACAGAAGTCAAATACCTATCCACAAAAGCCTTCTATCATTTACTCGATTCAATAAAGCGACGCTAGGTAATAGAAAAGATTCACACCACGACTGATTTGAAGTTCAGCGCTATGGGGTTAATTTCCCTGTCAATCAACCCTGGACTTCACATACTTTAATCTACACTTTTCCTCTTGAGACCAAGCTACAATATCTTGGTTTAAACTAAGAAGATGCGGAGTCCTTGGCTCCGCTTTTTTGTTGGTACGAGCCTTGCACTGTTAAAATCGCCTGAAGCCAATTCGAGCCAAAGGCTCGGGCATTAAGTGAAGCCTTCATGAAAAAGCGCAGGAAACCAGAAAATTGCAGGTATTATCCATTGTGCGAACCTTTAAAGACCCTGGTCGGCCAGCTGTCCTTAAAGCTTCTGGACACATATACGGACCTCTTGTCAAAGAAAGCCGAGTCAGTATGCAGTCTGTGCGATGACTTTCAGCGCAAGGAAATGCTAGGCAAGGCCTATTAATCCACCTGTTTGCCACCCCTCCATGCTGCTCAAATTCAATCTGGCACAAGATGTTGAAAAGTGTCAAGGACAGTTTAGGCTGGAAAAGAAAGCCCCCATCGACCAGTCCAGCGAAAGGCCAATGGGGGCAAAAAATGGCCCAGCAAGGTTCAAGGCGGATTCACATTCCACAATTAAAGGCACATATTCAACACCTACATGAGGAAAGCGGGGGTGGCTGAGTCCGTCATCATGCAGATGACAGGACACAATACCAGGGAGATGTTTGACCGTTACAACACCATTGATGCCGATGACGCCAAGAATGCTGTGGCTATGTTTGAGGGTTATCTAAATCGCAATGGCTCCGCAAGTGTTACCCCAAACGTTACCCAAGAAGCAAAAAAGGGTTAGGTGCTATCACCTAACCCTTTGAAATCATTGGTCGGGACGACTGGATTTGAACCAGCGACTTCTGCGTCCCGAACGCAGCGCTCTACCAGGCTGAGCCACGTCCCGACGTTTAATCCGGTGCTACTTTTATCAGAAGCTTCGCGGGTTGTCCAGCCATAAGCGCATAGCGCTAAAGCGAGAAAGGGTTAAGGTGGGAAAGGCGAGACAGGGAAGTTATAGGTTATCCGTTAATCGTTATTCGGTGGAGCACTTGGATTTATCTTAATATTTGACTATGTAATGTATTAATCCTCCACTAACGTATAATTAGTCCCCATCCGGAAACCCTGTTTATGGGTGTCATTCTGAGGAGTCCCGCCGAGGCGGGACGACGAAGAATCCCTTATTTTCAAAATTTGGATGAGATTCTTCGCGGAGTTTATCCTGAGTACACCGAAGGGCTCAGAATGACATGGTCAAGTTTCCAGATGGAAACGAACTAATAACGTATAACGTATAACGAATAACTGATAACCCTCTTGTGCTTGGTGCCTTGCACCCTGAACCTCTTGCCCTGTTTCCCAATTCTCAGTGGAGAGTATCTGTGCTAGAATGCGTGGGTTTTCTACCGCGCAGAAAAGAACTAGGCATTAAGCACCTGGCAAGAGGCCGAAAAGCTCAAGATTTGTAGTACGAGCACCAAGTCCGTCATTCCGGAATCCGCCGTCGGTCCGCCTGCGGCGGAGAATCCAGGAACAACAATGGCTTACTGGATGCCGGATCTCGGCTTCGCCTTGTCCGGCATGACGAGTGTTGCCTTTCTTTGGCTATTTTATTCGCCTGCTAGGCACTGGGCAGCTTTTTTTCTTTCATTTTAGACAATTTAGCTCACTTTAGCTCATTTGAACGCCGGGTCTATTTCATGGCAGACATCCTCAAGACAATATTGCCCATCTTTGTAATTATTTTTCTGGGCTGGAGCTTGCGTCGCCTGGATTTCATGCAGGAGGGCTTCGTCAAGCCTGCCAACCGGCTTGTCTATTACGTTGCCATACCGGCAATGATCTTTCGAGAGATAGCTACCGCAGAGTTGGCCGAACACTTCCGACTGGTGCTGGTGGCGGCTACCCTATCGCCCTTATTAATTGTATCGCTGGCAGGATTAGTTCTGGCGCGGTCCATTAAACTTCCACGTTACCGGGTGGGGACATTTTTACAATGTGGCTTCCATGGCAATCTCGGTTACATTGGTTTAGCTGTGGCCTATTATTTCCTCGGCGACGACGGTCTTACCCGCGCCAGCATCCTCGCCGGTTTCGTCATGCTGTTGCAGAATTTTTTGGCAGTGGTGGCACTAAGTAAGTTCAACAGTGAGCCAAAGAGAAAGCTATCCGTATTTGCTCTGCTCCGTCGGATCTTGTTTAACCCTGTGATTATCTCAGCCATGGCCGGCATGGCTTTTTCCCTCTCTGGGTTGCACCTACCGGTGATTTTGGATCGCAGCCTGAGTATCTTGAGCGGAATGGCTCTGCCCTTGGCTCTGCTGGTTATCGGCACCTCTGTGTCTTTTGCTCAGATGCAACAGCAGTTGCGGCTAACCACCCTGATCTCCTTTCTCAAATTGATCCTCCTGCCGGCATTAGGTTTGACTTTTTTTTATTTTCTCGGCTTTGAGAGAGTGGAGTACCTTCCAGCTCTTATACTCCTGGCCTCACCCACTGCTACCGTATCTTATGTTATGGCCTCTGAAATGGCTGGAGATGCCGGCCTGGCATCGGCAGCCATTTCCATAACCACACTCGTTTCTGCTATCACCTTTATCCTGTGGTTGGGGGTGGGGAGTTAAGAAAAGGCATAGAGCATAGAGATAGAACATTGCGGATTTCGGATTGCGAATTTCGGAATGCAAAATCCCGAATACGAATTGTGCCTTGCACTCTATGCTTTTTGCCTACTGGATTCTGGATTCTGGCTCCTGGATTCTCAGGTTTGCCTCTGCGAAATAGAAATTGACAGGAGAGGTTGAATTGTTTAGTGCTTGATTTCCGAGTGTGCATTCGCCGGGAGGAGGATAGATGACAAAAGACTACAGAGACCCTGCTGATTTTGGCGACGGCCTGGAGGACCAGCTGGAGCCGTTGGAAAGCCTGGATGTAAAAAGTGCTGAGGATTTTGATCAGCTTTTTAGGCAGATGACAAAAACCGCCTTTACCGGCAGGAACTTAGGTGAAGCGGCTGAGGTACTCACTGAGATGGTGTCCGATCCGGACTGTCGAGTTGTGGGCACGTTTTCCGGGGCCATGACCGTGGCCAAGATGGGTCTTGTTCTTTGCGACATGATCGACTGGGGTTGGCTGGATATGATCATTACCACTGGAGCGCTAATGGCCCACGGGTTTGTGGAAGCTGCCGGCATGACCCATTTCAAACATGACGATCGCTTCGATGATGCTGCTCTCTACCGTCGGGGGTACAACCGGATATATGACACCCTGGAACTGGAAAAGAACCTGGATCGTGCAGAAGAGGTTATCAGTGGCATTCTAGACAGCATGGATACCAGTGAGCCCCTCAGCTCAGAGATATTTTGCCGTGAGTTGGGAAGATGGCTAACAGAACAGACTGCCAAACCAGGAGTGTTGCGAGAACGCCTTCTTAAGGACGTACCGGTCTATATACCTGCCTTCACTGATTCCGAGTTGGCACTGGACGTCGGTGCTTGGATGACAAAAAAGGCGATGGCCAGTGATCCAGCCCTGGACATAGCTGAAGCTATCAAACAGGTGAATATCTCTTTCAATCCTTTTTTGGATCTGAGTTCCTATACCACACGGGTACTGAAGGCCAAACGTTTAGGAATCTTTACCATAGGCGGTGGGGTGCCGCGCAACTGGGCCCAACAGGTCAGCCCCTATCTGGAAATTCTCCAAGAGCGCTGCGACCGTTCCCTATCTCTAAAAAAATTTCACTACGGCGTACGAATATGCCCGGAGCCTGCATACTGGGGCGGGTTGAGTGGTTGCACTTACTCGGAGGGGGTCTCTTGGGGAAAGTTCGTGGCTCCCGAGGCCGGCGGCCGTTTCGCCGAGGTTCTCTGCGATGCCACCGTGGCCTGGCCCTTCCTGGTCAAGGCGGTGAAACAACGCTTGGATAAGCAGCATCACGCAAAGGCGCCAAGACGCTAGAAAAAAGGTCGAATTAACCGCGGACCCACGCAGACGAAATTTCTCACCGCAGAGAACGCTGAGAGCGCAGAGAAAAGATTCACCACGGAGGGACACCGATTTACACAGAGAAGATTCTATTTAGCACCACGAAGAGCACGAAGGGCACGAAGAAAAGCAAAGGCTCATGAATGCATGGATCGCTTAAGAACTCCATGGGGAGCGCCTAAGGACAAGAATAAGCTGGCTCATTCTTGCCATCAGGTGCTCCCCATGGGCTCCGATAGCAAGCTATCGGGCCTCCCGCTTTGCGGGATTCCTAAGCTAATCTTATCAAAACTATTCACAAAATATCCGTGTAATCCGTGTGTTTCGCAAAGCGAAACCCGTGTCAAAAGAGTCCATATGTTAGTTATAGGAAGGTGAAGAAACATAAGTAAGTAGGTCGGATGGTTCCGCAGGGCGGGTTCATCCGACAATAAGGCATCAAGATTCCAATATTCCAAAAAAATGGCCGCGGCTGTGTTTCATTCACCGCGGCCTTATTTTTACCTAAATCAGCTTTGAGCGGAAATCGGTAAAAGTGTAATAGTAAAGGGCGTCCCCTAAAATGCCTGACAGTTAGGTTTTCTTATTTCCGTTGACTGCCTCTAAAATAGAGACCAAGATTACAATTATAAACGCCTGAGACAACAAAAGAAGCGCCTCTGATGGGTGACGAGCATTGCGGAGGAGCATGGCGCTAATGCCCAGACAAACGCTGAGGAGATAAATAAACAAAACACTCTGAGTAGAACCACCAAGCACTCTGGCCATTCGATGGTGCAAATGGTCATGGCCAACATACTCGATCCACTCTTTGAAATTCCTGGTCTTCCCCCTGATCACTCTGAATAAGGTAATGTGGGCCATGTCAAAGATGAGTATCCAGAAAATCAACAGTGGGGAAAAGATTGAAACCACAGGGTTCAGGTCAGCCCAATCACTGTAGATAGCCAGTGAAGCCAAGACGAAACCGATGGTAGTGCTTCCCGCGTCTCCGAGGAAGATGAGGGCTCGCTTCCCGGGTCTGAAGTTGTAGGGTAGAAAACCGAGGCATGCTCCCATCATGGCGACCGCAGTCCAGCCCACGAAAGGATCGTCCATCTGTAAAGCAACAATTGCTAGAAAGAAGGCAATAATTGCACCGAGTCCCACGGCAAGCCCATCCATGCCGTCGAAAAAGTTCATGGCATTGGTAATACCAACAATCCAGATTACAGACAAAAGACCATTGACAGTGATGCCTAGCAAGGTTGTTTCCGGAAGGAGGATAATTCGAACACCAACAAAAGTGAGACCGACGGCAAGAGCAATCTGGACAATCAGTTTATAGTGGGCCCTCAAGTTTAGTGTGTCGTCCAGCAAGCCAATTCCAAACAGGATCATAGCTGCAAACAAAATGGCTCCAAACTCCAAACTGAAGATTCCATTGATGAGAAGTGGCAGAAAAAAACCAAGAAAAACAGCTGCGCCTCCCAACAGGGGTGTAGGCTCCTGGTGGATCTTATGACCACTCGGGTTGTCAACCAAACCCCACCGCATTGCGACAATCCTGAAAATAGGCGTGGTCATCGCACTGAAGCTGAAAGCTAATACCAGAATATAGAGCCAGCGTCTGCCCGTATGCACGAAAAAGTGATGCGTGGCTGGGAAAAAGACTATCCCGAGCAGAATCAGGCCTAGAAAGTAATACCAGGCTGGCAGGAGAAGCTGATTATTTCTTTTCACTGAGAATTCTCCGTCAAAGCCTGTTGCAAAGCGTGGCACACCCGATGCACATCCTGGGATGTGAGGGATGGATGGATTGGCAGTGATAGATGAGATTTCCAAGCCATCTCAGCACCGGGATAACCTCCCAGGTTAAAGTATCGGTGTAATGGTCGATAAACCGGTCTTGCAACCTCTATGCCCATATTCAATAGTTTCTGGATCAGTTCTGTGATGGTCCCCTGAACAGAGACCACATACCGATAATAGATTCTTCCTTCTTGTGATAGGGGCAGAGTGCAGGGA
>PVMK01128731.1_pt1 | contig 45411 bp, 39 predicted proteins | sample 1853481 | NCBI WGS metagenome assembly PVMK01 (sample SAMN08533507, study PRJNA380276) | Marine sediment metagenome, whole genome shotgun sequencing project.
GGCATTGGCGACGTTTATGCAAAATTAGGCCGGAACCAGGAGGCCCTTTCAGCTTACCGTAAGGCTCTAGAAATCGCGCCAGGTCACAGCGCAACTTATAACGGATTGGGCAGCGTATATATCCGACTCAACCACCATGATGAAGCGATGAACGCCTTCCAACAGGCAATCAGTCTCGATCCTAGAGATCCGGCGCCCCGTTCAGGATTGGGAGATGTTTATTATCACCAAGGGAGTTTGGAACAGGCGATTGCGGCCTATCAACGGGCATCCAGAATGGACCACAACTATTCACCTGCCCAAATTGGACTGGGTATGGTGTATCGCGATCTTAAACGACCATTTGATGCCCTCAGCGCTTTTGAGCGAGCGGTGCGATTGCAGTCTAAGGATCCCCTTGCCTATCGTGGCCTAGGAGATATTTACACGGATCTTGGACGTGGTGATGAAGCCAGGAAAGCGTATGAACAGGCTCTGGAGTTAGATCCGGAAGATCCGGCCACCTACATTGGGTTAGGCAATGTATTTCGCGATAATAATTCTTGGAAGGAAGCGATAGCCGAGTATCATCGGGCCACCGAATTAGATCCAAATAATGCCACTGCCTACGCCAATCTTGGCGATGTTTATAATGCCAGTGATAGAATAAAAGATGCTTTGGCATCCTATATGAAGGCTGTTGAGTTAGATCCAGAAGATGCCTTGTCGCGAGGCTCCTTGGCAGGACTTTATCGCCGACTTGGCCAATTTCAAGAGTATGAACGACACATTCAGATAGCGAGAGAGCTAATTGCAGAAGAGAGCGAGTACAACCAAGCCTGTCTTGAAGCAATCGCCGGTAATACGGAACAAGCTTTAGAGCTTCTTGCTATAGCCAAAGAAAAACACCAGGTTCAACTTGAATGGATTCGTCGTGATCCTGACCTTGAGGCTATTCGTGACGATCCTCGATTCAAAGAGTTGGTGGGAGAGGAGTAGGAGTTCCTCGCAGCCCTTTCTATTAGCGCCGTCCTATAAGTTTCGCAATCCCTTTGCCTACCCACACTTCCTGGGCGAATTTTGGGTCGCTGGCCGAGGCTACAAAGAAGGTAACCCCCTGGACAATTGGACGTGATTGGAGTTCCCTCCAAAAGCGTAGATACTCTTTGGCTAATTGTGCTGGCGAGGCAATGCCGTGGTTATGGCTTGCTTCGGTAATCCATAGGGCTCGGGAGCGAAAACGACTAATGTAATCATCAACTAAACTGATAGCCTGCCTCATTGGATAAACATCTGACCAATAAGTGTGGATTCCGATGCCATCGGCTGCTTCGGCCGCCGCTCGACTTGCTTCCAGAAATTGAATATGATCGAGTTTAGAACCGATAACCGTGCTGCCAGGCGAAAGACCAGGATAGATAAAGCGAACCCCTGGCAATTCGCGCCGGTATCTCTTTAATAATTCACGCCACCAGACGCTGAATGTAGCCCCATCGGACCAACTGCTACCTAATCCTTCTCTAGTGATATTGGGCTCGTTGTGCAACTCAACGACATACTGCCGGCCGTTAAGATGGCCAATAGTTCGGCGCAGATCTTTAATTGTGTCTTCCAGGAATTTTCCCGGACTTATATTTCTGCCGCCGAACGAAAGAAAAGTTCGCACGAGGAACTGCGTTTCTGGATGTGCTTTAGCTAGTCGCTCAATGTCCTTGCTACTATGAAAGGTTAGTACTTTGATGATATCTGGCCGCAGAATCGAGAATTCCTGGTGCTCTGCTTCGGAAATTTCCGGATCCGCCGAAGCATGGAGCCCGATTCGAACTCTACCCATCGTCTGGGAATCTGGGTCTTTATCATCATTATCCCTAGGCGCTTCTAATAGATCATCATTCACACGAACCGGTGTATATTCACCTTGGGCTGGTCCGGTGACGAAAATTTTTGAACTGGCGGGGATAAATCCAATTTTGCGCCCATCACGTTTTGGACTCTCGCGCAGATTGCTGCCATAGCGGGCGACGGTAGCCGTATTACCCTTAATATATAGACCGTTGGTAAATGCCCAACCGGGAGTTGTGTCATGATCTGGCTTTGGCTGAGGTTTTAATGGTTCATCAACAGGCCAAGGGTCGGGTTTTTCAATGTTTGGCATGGGCTTGACAGCATTCAATACATCAGCGTTGCGGACTATCACCGGCGTATAGTCTTTTCGGTCAGGCCCGGCGATGCGAACCGTAGCAAAAGCTTTTACTAGACCAATATTTTGGCCTGATTGGCCAGGTTTATCCCTTAAATTAATTCCCAACTTCGATGTTAGCGCCTGTCGATAGCCGGTTGGACTAAGAAATTGGGTGAGTACCCAACCCAAATAGCCTTCCTTAGATGTCAATTCGCCCAGGGTAGGGGGTGGATCAGGTATGACGACCGGTTCAACAAAATCATCGCGTCGCACATTGACCGGAACATATAGATCTTTAGTTGCTCCGGTTATACTGACCGTGCTATTAGCTTTTACCATGCCGATATTGTTGGCTGTGCGAGCTGGACCGCTGCGCAAATTAATGCCGTGAGATCCTACGATAGCTTGATTACCAACTACCGTCAGGAATCGTTTCCAAGCCCACCCGTCTACTGTCGCCACAATCGGAGGCGGTTTTGTTGCTGGCTTCGGAATGTTTTTTTCACTCATCCCTACCGCAACTAAGGGAATCTGAATTCGAGTATAAGGCTCGTTTCGCGACAAGATCACCACAATAGTGCCTGCAGGCACCTTTTTTTCTAAATCTGGCTTGATATACAAGGTCGCCCCACCCGTGTTTACCTGGCCCAACTTGCCTTTGGTGAATAAAGTGTCAGTTAATATCCAACCTTCGATATACGGTCCCGCAGGTTCTTTCCAACCTAGGAGTGGCAATAGGTACGGTGTTGGGTCGATGATGTTGTACGGCCAATTGCCAACTTCAGCCCCTTTCTTCTTAAGTGTTAAGTGAAGGTGCGACCCAAAGCTATTTCCGGTGTTGTCGGCGAGACCGAGAACCTCCCCTGCCTTTACGATTTGTCCTTTTTGAACAAAAACTTTCTGCAGATGGGCATATATCGTTTGATAACCATCTTTATGTGTCACCCGGATATGAATGCCATAATTATGCCCAGTTGGTTTGCTGTGAATGCGGTAAACTTCACCTGGCGCGACACAATAGACTTTGCTTCCGCTTGGAGCTCGGATGTCAGCGCCGTCGTGACCGGGTAAGCCAAATTGGGCATAATTTTTAGGGTTGGCCCCAAAGTGTTGGGTGATAACAGTGTACTCTGTTGGCCAGACCTCGAAGCTGAAATCGCCCATTGAGTTTCCTATATTGTTGCGAAACTGCTTTAAGATTATGTCATGTAGTCTAACTCAGACACCAGTGTGAAGCAAGGATAAATGAGTCAAATATAGTACTTATTGACTGCATCATTGGGAACAGTAAAATTGAGTAATGAGTTTCTTACGCAAATTATTCGGTAGTGATGGTTCTAAGAAGTCAGCTTCCAACGATCCTGAAGGCTTCTTTGTCTATGTTGCCTGTGACCATTGTGGAGCCAAGGTGCGTTTACGAATCAACAGACAATATGATCTGATTCCGACTGGTAACGGCTATGACTGGCATAAGACCATTGTCGACAGTCGCTGTTTTCGGCAAATACCAACTGTAGCCCAGTTCGATAGCCGAAATAATATGGTCTCGGCCGACATACGGGGTGGTCGCTTTATCTCACAAGCAGAGTATGATGCTCCTGAAGTAAGCGAGCCCACCGACGAAGAAGAAGCCGGAGAGTAGAGTTTTGAAGTTGCATTTTCTACTGGCCTGTAAGCCAACCGTTCATTAATGTAACTTGAAAAGTCTCCTTAAGTTTGGTGTCATCAATTACAATCAACGGATATACGATTTAGATATTTGATTATGGCTGAAGAAAGAACTGAAAAAATCATTCTCTATACTTCGCGCTGGTGTGCTCATTCCAGAAGTATTGAATGGTATTTGAGCAGAAATGATATCTCTGTTCAAAAGATCAATATTGATGGTAACCAGGAGGCAAGGCAGGAGCTAATAGAAATTAATGACGGTTATGCAAGTGTCCCGACACTCATTTTTCCTGATGGGACCAAGTTGACCGAACCTTCATTGTCTAATCTACGGGGAAAATTGAACCTTGAGACGCCTGTAGGGCTGAAAGAAAAAATCCGAGTTGCCCTCGGTCAGACCAATAATGACCATGATGCCTGACCCGTCTATTCAGAAAATAGTGTAGCCCAGAATGTTTCCCTATCTGCTAATCATATTGGCTTTTGCAGCTGACCGCCTTTCAAAATGGTGGGCAGAGGGTTATCTGTCGGAAAATGGTGTCACCAAGGTCAACGATTATCTGTCTCTGTATCCGACCTACAATCGTGGCATCGCTTTTGGCATGTTCCAAGGGGTTGCCCCACTTGTAGGTTGGTTCTCAGTCATTGTTGTCCTCGGTTTCTTCGTATATCTCACCCGAATTCCACGCTCAATGTGGTTGTTACGCATTGGATTGGCCCTGATAATCGGTGGAGCATTGGGAAATCTAGTAGACCGAGTAGTAGCAGGCGAAGTGCTGGATTTCATTCAAACGCCAATACGGCCGGGGATATTTAATGTGGCCGATATTATGATCAATGTGGGAGTAGTACTGAGTCTATTGGCGGTTCTGTTTCAGAAAGATAAATCAGAAACTGATGCCCAGGAGTTCGAGCTTGATGAATCAGTTAGCCCGTAGCATATAATCAAAATATATTTGTCTTAACCTCTAAAAATCAGCTGCCCAAACAATATTAAGCCAGCTAATCCCCAGAAAACAGCCCCAATTTCTGTATCGCCATTCACGTAAAAAAGAGTTCCCGAAAGAAATAGGACGGCCGCTATCAAACTCCAATTTGGCCGATTAAGCCGCCGTTCGATTCGGTCAAGCTTTCGTAAAATGGCTGTATCGGAGGTGTTTTTGAAACGGAGTTTTCCGCTTTCTGCCGCTGACAGTACTTTGTTTATACGCCAAGGCAAGCCAATAAATATCCGAGCCCATTCGGCTATTGTACTCAAAGTGAAGTCGACACCTTCTCGGCTTCGAATTATTTCAGATCCATACTGTTCCACAAGCTTCCAGGGATTAATATTGGGATCCAACAATGAAGTCAAGCCAGATAACATGCCAAGCGCGCGGCCCAAAAAAATGAAGTCTTGCGGTACCTGGAATGGAAACTCAAATAAGATATCGCGAAACTCGCGTGAAAGTTCCTGAATCTCTTCTGGGTCTGGTTGGCTAAGTTCAAGTAGATTGCGTCCCCACAAATGATCCAAAACTGTAGCCTGCGCTTCTGAAATCCGATCGAGGTCGCTACCAGGCAAGAAAAAGCCAAGATCATTGAAGGCTTCCGTAAGCTCTCGCGCATCCCTCTGGGTGACGCTGACCAGCACGCGGCGCAAATTGTCCCCCATCAGATCTTCGATATGGCCTACCATTCCAAAGTCGACAAAGGTCAAGCGAAAGGGGATTGACTCGTCTTCTGGCCAATAGCCAACCGGTTCAATGGGTTGGACAAAAAGATTGCCGGGATGTGGATCGGCGTGAAAGAAACCTTCTTTGAATATTTGAAAGAAATAGGCATCTAGTATGCGCAAGGCGACATCACTGCCTTTGATTCCAGCAGCAGTCATTGCCTCGATGTCGGTGATCTTGATCCCCCCAACATCCTCTAATACGAGAACGCGTCTGGTAGAGTGTTCGCGCAATATTGCCGGAATACGGATTTCTTCATTCCCACTATACATCGCGGCAAATCGCTCAGCATTGTCTGCTTCAGATTCATAGTCCAATTCTTCCCATAAAGTCGTCGAAAACTCGTTTAGAAGGGCCGGCACATCTGCCCGGCGTCGAATAGGCCTATAGCGCATTACCCAGCGAGCGACTACGCCTAGAGCTGCCAGGTCAGTTCTTACCACGTCTTCGATACCAGGCCTCTGCACTTTGACGATCACGGAATCTGTATTTGAATTCGGCACTCGTTCATTGCCTGGCGCTAGTCGGGCACGATGCGCTTGGCCTAAAGAAGCGGCTGCCAGTGGTTCCGAATCAATTTCGCTAAAGTGAGCAGATACATTACCCAGTTCAGCCGACAAAATCGATTCAATTTCGGTAAATGGCACGGCTGGCACTTCATCCTGCAGACCAGCTAGCTCTTCAGTTATTTCTGGCGGGAGAACATCTACCCGAGAGCTCAAGAATTGGCCTAACTTGATCATTACCCCGCCCATTTCGATTGCTAGTTCTCGGAATTGCCGCGACATACGGCGAAATCGATCAGGCCTGGAACGGCGTACTTTGGCTTTAAAAATACGGCCGACAAGCAAATCCCACCAGACAACATTGGCGAAAATGCCCCCGAAAAAAAACAGGATACGTCGAAAGCGCGATCGATCGATAACGTCAGTTTGTTGCTGGATGTTGCTTGTCATAGAAGTTTCGATTATCTATTCAGCGTTAAATAATAAAATTTCCCCAAAAATTGTCATAGGCACTGTTGAATTGTTTTTTTCTAAATGCAAATCGCCCTTTTTGGAACGGGAAATGTGGTCTAATTGTTGGGGCCAAAAAGAACATACAATAAAATGTGACGACTCCACATGCAGAACAATTATAGTCTGTGATTGGCCTCCCAACTATGGTCTAGCTGATGTTATTGCTTATCCATATAAAAAAGGCTTCGCCCATCTGTAAGCGAAGCCTCGCGATTCATCTTATGGCCCATACGGGACTCGAACCCGTGTTTCGGCCTTGAGAGGGCCGCGTCCTGGGCCGCTAGACGAATGGGCCAACTAGCGGAGCGGATTCTAACAGAGCGATCAGCTCCTGTCAAACCTGAAGAATGACTTAATTGGAGGTCAAATCAAGCTATTTGAAGCGGGTTATTCAGGTACATTTAGAATCTTGAATAGCTGACTAATTGTAGCCGGGCTAGTTCTCTAATAGCAGAAAGTGATTATAATTAAACCTTATGAGTATTTTGGATAATCTGAATGGAGCACAGAAATTGGCTGTGGGGGCTAATCCTGGTCCGGTATTGGTTTTGGCTGGACCTGGAAGTGGCAAGACCAGGGTGTTAACGCATCGGATTGCTTACTTAATTGAGGATTTGTATATTGCCCCGTGGAATATCATGGCAGTCACCTTTACAAACAAAGCTGCCCGCGAGATGCGTTATCGAATTGATTCCTTGCTCGATGGCAGCCCTCGTGGAATTACTATGGGCACTTTTCACGCCACTTGCGTACGGATATTGCGGCGCGAAAGCGAAAACTTGCCTGGCTATGATTCAAATTTCTTGATATTTGATACCGATGATCAAAGGCAAGTGAGTCAAACGAGCTTTACAGGACCTTAACCTGGACGACAAGAAATTCCCGCCTAATAAGATGTTGTCTGGAATAAGTTCGGCGAAAAATGAGCTCGTCACCCCGGAAGAATATGCTGCAAGCAATTACATTTCTGAGATCACTCGAAGAGTATATCAACAATATCAGGCGATCTTAGTTGCCAACAACGCGATGGACTTTGACGACTTGCTGATGAATACGGTGCTGCTTTTTGGCGAGCGGGCTGACATATTACAAAAATACCAGGAAAAATACCACCATATCCTAGTGGATGAGTTTCAAGATACGAACACCGCTCAATATGCTTTATTGAGACAATTGGCAGACTATCACAAGAACATTTTGGCAGTTGGGGATGCCGATCAATCGATCTACAAATGGCGGGGTGCTGACTTTCGTAACATTAATCGCTTCCGGCAACATTTCCCTGACGCACAGATTATTCTGCTTGAACAGAATTACCGTTCTACTCAAATTATTCTTGATGCTGCTAAATCTGTTATTCGTCACAACCAGGATCGGGTGGATAAGGAGTTGTTTACTGAACGTCAGGGTGGGGAGAAGATTACTCTGAAGGAGGCATATAATGACGTTGAGGAAGCTGAACTTGTAGTCTCTACTATAGAAGAACTCATTCTAAATGATCAGCGGTCGGGCGGTTGTGCCGTTATGTACCGCACGAATGCTCAATCACGTGTGCTAGAGGAGGCATTTTTACGGGCTGGAATAAACTATCGGCTCGTTGGCGCCACCCGCTTTTACAGACGTCGGGAAATCAAAGATCTGATTGCCTATTTACGGGTGGTTCACAGTCTCGCCGACTCGGTTAGCTTAGGCCGAATTCTAAATACACCCACCCGGGGTATCGGCAGTAAAACAAGCCAGCTTCTAAATTCCTGGTCAGAGCGGATGGGGCGCCAGCCGGCGGAAGCGCTCTTGCTATTGCTGCGGGACCCAGATCTGCAGCATCCGTTTACTGCTCGGGCTCATAAATCCTTAACCGACTTTGGGCGGCTATTATCGGATTGGATCGCTTTAAAAAATAAAATCACGGTCGGCGAACTCTTAGATGCCATAGTCGAAGGTTCGGGTTTTCGGAATTATTTGAATGATGGCACGGACGAAGGGCGTGATCGATGGGCTAACGTGATGGAGTTGCGTAACGTAGCCACAGAATTTAAGGATCTTACATTGAGCGAGTTCCTGGAACAGGTGGCCTTGGTTTCTGATGTAGATGATCTTGAAGACGACCCCAATGCGCCGACTCTTCTGACGTTGCATTCAGCCAAAGGTTTGGAGTTTCCGGTGGTCTTCATTGTTGGCCTCGAAGAGGGGATGTTACCCCATAGTCGATCGCAAGATGATGCTGAGGAGCTGGCTGAAGAGCGCCGATTATTCTATGTGGGTCTTACCAGGGCAGAAGATCGTATCTTTCTCTCTTATGCTTTCCGCCGTTCGATGTACGGAGGGACGGAAGTGACGGTGCCTTCCCGGTTCTTGACCGAAATTCCGGCCGATTTAATGATAGGTGGAACGAGTCGCTCGCGTAGGCGACAGACCAAACAACGAGCCAGTGAATGGAATTGGTCTACAGGCAAGACCTCAACGGTGAGAAGACGAGATCGTGGCTTGGAAATGGTAGAACCAAGCGGCCGCAAATCAACTCTTCCCGAACCATATCAAGAGATTAGACCAGCTGAGACCCGTCTCGAATCAACTATTACCCAACCTCAGTATCGTACCGGTCAGAGTGTTCACCACACTAAATTCGGCGATGGCATTGTTATCGAAAGTGCCCTAACCGGCGTTGATGAAGAGGTCGTTGTTGCTTTTAAGGATTCAGATGTTGGAATCAAAAAACTTATCGCTAGTTTGGCCAAACTTGAAATACAAGATTAAGTGTTACTTGGGACAGGGTGTTTTCAATCCTAATCAACGATAATGGAAGTGTGTTTTGCTGTTGCCAAGGTAAGCAAATATGCCACCAGCGATAGTGGCGACACCTTGGAGATGATCGAAAGGCCACACGGAGGTCTATCCATGGTCCTTGTCGATGGCCAACGGAGTGGAAAGTCGGCAAAGGCCATTAGCAATGTTGTGGCCCGTAAAGCGGTTCAGTTGTTAGCCGAAGGCGTTCGAGATGGCGCCGCAGCTCGAGCCGCTCATGACTATTTGTATACTTATCGAGATGGTAAAGTTAGTGCGACGTTAAATATCTTGTCGATTGACATACGTACTAAAACCCTAGTCATTTCACGAAATAGTCCAGCTCCAGTCATACTCAATACCGCAACTCAGGGATTGTATCTCTTAGACGAACCGTCGAAGATTGTTGGCGTCAATCGGAGTGTGAAACCTTCGATCACCGAGATTCCTTTAGAAGTCGGTACGTTGGCCATTGCTTTCACTGACGGATTGCAGCACGCTGGAAGTGTTGGCGGTTCAAAAGGATTCGATCCAGTCCCTGTTGCTAAAGCCCTAATTGAAGAGGGCACAATGGATGCGCGTCTGTTAGTAGATGCATTGCTAGGACGAGCACTTGAGTTGGAACATGGGCGGCCCAGAGACGATATAAGCGTTATGTGTATAGCTGTCTTAGAGAAACAAGGCGACTCAACTCGTCGACTAAGCGGTCGTTTGCCGCTCTGATTTTCCTCATCACTATCGACATATATCAGTTGGCCTTCATGTATAATACCTGGCAATCTCGAATGAAAACTTAAGGTCCGATGATGTTAACGGACGATAAGTCACTAATCAGGGTCGCCGTTGTGGGTGCCTGTGCTTCTGGCAAGAGTACATTAGTTGCCGCACTAAAGGAAGCAGGCTATGAAGCTCGACATGTAGCCCAAGAACATTCTTATGTACCAGCTATGTGGCAGCGTATTAGCCGACCGGATGTGTTGATTTACCTGGATATAGACTTTAGTACGCTTGTGACTCGACGTCCTTGGCTAAATTTTCGCCCCGAACACTTGGCCGAACAAAATCGTCGTTTAGAACATGCCCGTGAACATTGCCATTTATATGTCAATACGAATCAACTTAACTCGGGCGAGGTGCAAGTTCAGGTATTGTCATTCCTCGGAGAAAACGCACCCCCAAAATTACCTGGCAAAGCTAACCGCTGAGTTTACCTTCCTAGAAGACGTTTGGTGATTCCCCCGCCATCGTTTTTCTTCTTGAGAGCTTCTTCCAGGCGTATGGCTTCGGGTAAATCGGCCTGAATTTTCAGTACGCGCCTATTATAGTAAGCGGCCTCCTCGTAATCTTTAATCCCCCAGTAGGCAAGGCTCATTTTATGCAACAACCTCGCATTTTTTGGAGAAAAGTGAATGGCTTCATCATATATGGTTAAGGCTTCCTCATATTGCTTGTCTTGGAAGTAGCAATCACCCATTTTAACGCGCAATCGTAGTTTGCGTGGTACGGTCTCGGCTGCCTCAATGGCTTGGCTATACCATTGCAGCGCTTTTTCCGTTTCGCCCTGCTTCTCCCAGTAAGCGGTTTCGGCTCTTATAACATGGTAGTTCTCAGAATCTAAACCTTCTAGATAATCTAATATCAGGCGAGCATCATCGAACCGGCGCTCATAGATATAAATAAAGGCCTCGACCATGTTTATTTCCACGACGTCAGGGGCCAGGTTTTGGGCATTTTCGAGCCATTCCAGAGATGACGTTAGACCGATCTGGGCATAAGTTCCATCCCTTTCGCGTGCTGCTTTGACAAGGGTGTAGGCGATACCGGCGAAGGCATAAGGTTGAGAGTCGCCCGACTGGAAAATACGTATTGCTGACGCAAGCGTCTTGGGATCGTCAAAGTACTCATCCACCTTGTCCAAACCCACCTCATAGCTCTGCCTGCCTAATTCGCTTGCCTCTTGCGACTCAGGCCAACTCGTTTTACTCAGAATGGGTAGGATTTTTTCAATAAGTATTTGTCCCATTTCGGCTTAGCCTGTCTGGTCTAATTGGCACGATTTCTCTGAGTTTACAGACTTTCATCTAAAAAGAAAAGACCCCTCCTCGGAGGGGTCTGAAATGGCCTTATGAAAAAACCAAAAGATTAGAAGTCGCCCATTCCACCAGGGGGCATACCACCCGGCATAGGCATGTCATTTTCCTCTGGCAGGTCGGTGATAAGGGCTTCGGTAGTCAGAATCATTGCGGCGATACTGGCTGCGTTTTCAAGTGCGCCTCGAGTCACCTTGGCTGGATCAATGATGCCAGCAGTAATCATGTTTACATAAGTTTCGCTCAGAACATCGTAGCCAATGTTCTTATCATTCTGTTTTTCTTGCTCAGCCCGGACGTTTTGAATAATGACGTCTCCGTTTTTGCCAGCATTTTGGGCTATCTTTCGCATAGGAGCTACTAAGGCGGCCCGAAGAATTTTCACCCCTGTCTGAGCGTCAGTACCCTCTAACTCGATAGAATCGAGAGCTGGCAAAACATTCAATAGGGCCACACCACCACCAGGGACAATGCCTTCTTCGACGGCGGCGCGTGTCGCACTCAGAGCATCTTCCACGCGATGTTTCTTCTCTTTCAACTCAACTTCGGTAGCCGCGCCAACGCGGATGATGGCCACACCACCGGCCAATTTGGCCAGGCGTTCTTGTAACTTTTCACTATCATAATCCGAGGTGCTGCGGTCAATCTCTACCTTAATCTGCTCGACGCGGGCTTTGATCTGGTCTTCTTCACCGGAGCCGCTGACCACAGTTGTGTCATCTTTCGTGGCGATTACCTTACCTGCGCGTCCCAGATCGCTTATCTGCACGCTTTCTAGTTTTCGGCCCATCTCTTCTGTAATGACCTGTCCGCCAGTCAAGACGGCAATATCTTGGAGCATCGCTTTACGACGATCACCAAAGCCAGGAGCTTTGATTGCTAAAGCATTGATGGTGCCGCGTAGTTTGTTGAGAACCAAAGTTGCCAATGCTTCGCCGTCGATATCTTCAGATATAACGACTAAATTGCGTTTACCGGTCTGGATAAGCTTCTCAAGGATAGGAACTAGATCCTGAGCAGAACTGATTTTCTTGTCATGGATCAAGATGTGAGCATCTTCGATAACGGCTTCCATGGAATCGGAGTCCGTAATGAAATAGGGGCTGATATAGCCACGATCGAATTGCATGCCGTCCACATACTCTTGTTCAAACTGTAGGCTCTGCGATTCCTCAACCGTGATGACTCCGTCTTTGCCAACCTTATCCATTACTTCAGCAATGAGCTCGCCAATCTCGGGATCCTGAGCTGAAATGGCGGCCACGGAGGCAATTTCTTCCATGCTATCAATCGAGACAGACATATCTTTGATCGCCGCTGACAAGGCGTCGGTACCTGCCTCGATGCCTCGCTTCAGGAGCATTGGATTGGCCCCGGCTACCACGTTCTTCAATCCTTCAGTAACGATGTTCTGGGCTAGAACAGTCGCTGTTGTGGTGCCATCACCGGCAATGTCATTCGTCTTAGTAGCAGCTTCTTTCAAAAGCTGGGCTCCCATATTTTCATAGGGATCTTCTAACTCGATTTCCTTTGCTACTGTGACGCCGTCATGGGTGATAGTTGGTGCGCCAAATTTTTTATCCAGAGCAACATTTCGGCCCTTGGGTCCTAGGGTGGTGGCAACTGCTGAAGCCAATGTATCAACACCAGCCTTTAGTTTTCGGCGAGCGTCTTCAGAGAATATAAGTTGTTTAGCCATTTTTGAGTTTCTCCTTTTGTACCTACTAGTCCTCGAGAATAGCTAAGACATCTGATTCTTTCAGAATCAATAGCTTCTCGCCCTCAATTTTGATCTCGGTTCCCGCATACTTGGCATAGAGTACGGTATCGTCGACGGCCACATCCATCTCGATTCTATTGCCGTCATCATCCCGTCGGCCGGGACCTGTAGCAATAACGCTGCCTTCTTGGGGTTTTTCCTTTGCCGTCTCAGGTAAGACTAAGCCTGATGCGGTGACTTCCTCTTGTTCAGTCGGTTTGATAACCAGTCGATCGCCAAGCGGCTTTAGCTTCTTGGACATAAAGTTAAATCTCCTTTTTCTAAGGTAATTATTGGGATTTTTCGCTAGTTTAGCACTCGGATGGGCCGAGTGCTAACAACTGTAGAGATTGTAGCAAAGAATACGTCACTGTCAAGACAATTTTAGCACTCTTTGTTAGAGACTGCTAAGATCCTGCGCCGATGGTTGCGGCCCGACATAAATTCAAGCCCTCAAGAGAATTCACATCTTCAGGAATGCTTTCAAGAACTTTCTCAAACAAAGGCACAGCCTGGTCGCAATTCTGCTCCCCTTTGAAATAATAGGCCAAACCCAACATGTTGAAATAAGTTGAATTAGCGACAGTGACTTCACTGTACTGGTCGACCGCAACCTCAAGCTCAGGAATAGCGCTATCGTAATTCAGATTGCGATAGTAGGCTGCCCCAAGGTGTGCATGAGCACGCACCATTTCTGGATCCAGCTCGACTGCGGTAATCAAATTTTCCTCTGCAGATGGGTATTCCCCAATGAGAAAATACATCCAGCCAATACCATCATATGCGGAAGCATTGCCTGGATCGAGTTCGACGGCGTCCTTAAAGGTCAATATAGCCGTTGGTATGTCCCGTGTGGCATAGTAATTGTAGGCAAGACCGATTCTCAAATCGACCAGGTTGGGATTATCATCGATTGCTAACTGATATTGTTCGATCGCCGCCGGGTAAAATCCCTGAAGTTCAAGGACCGTGGCCAAATGTTGGCGAACAACTGGATTTTCGGGATCGATAGTCAAGGCTATTTCGGCCGCTTCCTGGGCATTGGCATATTGTTCTGGGCCTAATTGAGACAATGCTCCGGCCAGGTATGCATAGGCAGTAGCGTTGCTAGGATTTAGGTCGATACTCGAACGAGCTGATCGAACGGCTTCGGCATAAGCGAGGTCGGCATCGGTTGGATTGCCTGTATCGGCCAGTCTATCCCCTGCTGCTAGATGGGCGCCAGCCAGGACGGACCAAGCACGATCATTTTGGGGGGCAAGAATAACGGCCTGCTGGGCCCAATCAAGCGCTTCTTCGGGCTGGTTTGTGCTTATCAACAGATCTATCAGGGGTAGATAAAACTCTATGCGGCCGCTGTCCAAGCGTATTGATCTTTCGTAGGAATCAATGGCTTCGGAAAACTCTCCATCTCGCTCTGACAGCGCGGCACTGGCTGCATAGGAGGCTGCTGAGCGGGTCGGCTCTGGAGTTGGAGGCAAGACAATCGTTTCCCGCACCGTCTCAGCGTTGGCAATAATGAAGATGCCGGCGGCCGCGACCACCAACACGACTATAACAAGCAGACAGGATGGTCCGCCGCGTCGTCTCCTTGGGGGAGTCCGCCTTATTTCCATTTGTTGTCGCTGAGCCTGTCTTCTGGTTGGGTTGATTTAACCATTTATGCAACACTATCTATTTACACGAAAAACAGCCGACCGCACAAGCCGACTGACCAGGAACGATCATAACATTGCCAGATAGGCAGGTCAAAAAAGCTCAGGCATCTCTTAGGCTCATTTGTGCTAGCTATTTTCTACCCCTAAAAAGAGCGTAAATAAATCAATTCCTAGGGGCGCGTTATGTTTCGCTTTCGCCACCATATACCCACAGGATACCCCATCATTTTTGCCAAGTCGCCAACAAGACGAATGAAGATCATAAGTCCATATGCCCATACTCGAGTGGAGATTGGCCAGGTTCGCACTTGGGGTCGCAGACGTTGGCTTGGTCGCCTGCAGTAGGCTCCACCACCGATAAGCAGAAGCACCCACCCAATCCATTTACCCTGGAATATCGACAGGATTAATAAGGGAAATCCGACCAGATAGGTCAGATAACGAATCGCATGACGTTTTGGCCATAGATTGGCTTTACCATCACCCCGTGCGTATAAATAGTATTGACGAGCAAAATCTCTTAAGTTTCCCCTTGGTCGGAAATAGGCGATCGCGCCTGGAGCAAAGGGAAAAGGCCCATACAAATCCCTTAGATTCAGATCAAAGACCAAGTCCTCACCAAAATCAAGCCATTCTGGATACCCACCAACTCTCTGCCAGGCACTTTTCCTATAGGCTACCGAGCGGCTTGAAGGCAGGAAATTATTCGGATTAATGTCTGTTAGACTCGGTAGTATGGTCGCCCCAAGCACAACTTCAAATTCAGAGTGTGGATCTGGTTCAAACCAACCACTAACCACGATTGCGTCATTTTCTTCAATGGGTTTAACCAACTCGGCCAGCCACTCCCTGGCCAAAAACACACCGGCATCCGTACCGGCAATGACGGGCCCACTTGCTGCTGCTATGGCCCGATTTCGACCTTCACTGATGTTCGTGCCAGGGGCCTGAATTATTTTGAGGGGCAAACGGCCATTATAGCTTTCCAGTATCGCAACCGTATCGTCTGTTGAGCCTCCGTCGCAAACTACCACTTCGTCTGCTAAACGAGATTGAACAAGAAGCGACTCGAGGAGAGAGCGAATTGCTGGCCCCTCGTTTTTTACTGTTACAATGACAGAAATATCCATCTGTCAAATGGTACCATAGACGGCGACCTCTTCGAAGGAACATTTGGGATATATTGAATCATGCGGTCGAGTTAGAAGGAAGTAAAGGCTTGTCAGGGTGATGTCCCGTGATAGAATCGACCTTTGCTATGACTACAAGACAGAGTAAACCCGAGATAGCTAGGCTGACCCCACAGGAGAATGCTGTCTATCTCACGATCGTTGTTCCAGTATTAAATGAAGTAGAAAATCTCGAGCCGCTGATAAAAGAAATAGCAGCTGCACTCGATGGTGAAGAATACGCTTACGAAGTTCTGTTCATCGACGATGGCAGCACCGACGGTAGCTTTGAATTGCTCCAGAATCTACACGTCAATTATCCGCAATGTGGGGTTATTCAGTTTCGTCGAAATTTTGGCCAAACAGCTGCTTTTGCCGCTGGATTTAGCCATGCTAATGGCCAGGTTATTGTTACCATTGATGCGGACAGACAAAATGATCCGGCTGATATCCCTCGCCTGGTAAACAAAGTGGACGAAGGCTTTGACGTCGTCAATGGCTGGCGCCAGAATCGGCAAGATGGTTTTTTGTTGCGTAGGGTGCCTTCGTATATTGCTAACCGGCTGATTGCCCGTTCGACTGGTGTTCGATTGCATGATCGCGGCTGTTCGTTACGGGCTTACAGAATTGAGGTCGCTCACGACTTGCACCTATATGGTGAAATGCACCGCTTCATTCCTGAACTAGCTAGCACAGCTGGTTTTCGCATGACCGAAATCCCTGTAAACCATAGACCCAGGGTAGCCGGAACATCTAAATATGGCATCACTCGCACGTTTCGCGTAATGCTTGATTTATTAACTATCTTGTTTTTGAGTCGCTACAGCGCCAGGCCAATGCATCTCCTAGGTAGCGTCGGCATTATTTCCAGTGGATTGGGCATTCTGTTTGGCTTCTATCTGGTCGCTATTAAGGTTTGGGCCGGAATTCAGAATGGGATGGAAGGATTTCGTAGCATTCAAATCGGGGATCGCCCATTACTAAATCTGTCAATCTTATTGGTAATTCTTGGGGTCCAATTTATTGTCATGGGTTTGCTTGCTGAACTCATTGTTCGGACCTACTATGAAAGCCAAGATAAACCAACTTATTATATTCGTAATATCTTATCGCCTTCATCTGAAGAGTTCGACGCTGGCGGTTAAGGCTACTGTCTGATGGTAGCAGGTTTAGAAAACCAAGAAGTGATAAAGTATAAAACATGAAGCTATTCATTGTTGGAATTGACGGAGCTACATTTGATTTAATTTTGCCGTGGATCGAAGCTGGATACCTGCCTAACTTAGCTAAATTGATCTCAGGCGGAGTCCACGCCGACTTAAACTCCACCATGCCCCCGGTCACAAGTCCTGCCTGGCCAACCTTTATGACTGGTTGTAACCCTGGTAAACATGGCGTCTTTGATTTTATCCAGCAGACAGGTGCTAACTACAATTTGGTCAATGCGACCAAGATCAAGCAACCAACATTATGGCATCGTCTTTCAGCAGCGGGATATAGGATTGGTGTGCTAAATGTTCCGGTTACCTACCCACCCCGGCCTCTTAATGGTTTTATGGTTAGTGGCATTCTAAGTCCAAAAGACGGCCAGATCTCCTACCCAGCTGACCTTATCAGCCGGTATAAGGCCGAGCTTGGGGATTATCGAATCGCCCCAAATGTCCAGTATAAACTGGGGAATGAAGCAGAGTTCATCAGTGATCTATATGATCTAATCCGGGCTCAAGGTGACTGGGCGCTGCATTTGATGGCCAATGAACAGTGGGATGTGCTTATGATGCACTTTATCGCCTTGGATATCATGATGCACGCTTTGTGGCGCTTTATGGACCAAACGCATCCCCGCTATGAACAAAGTCCTTTTGAAAACGCGATTCGTGATGGATATATAATGGTAGATGAATATATTGGCCGGATGCAGTCCATGTTGCCACCAGATGCGACCGTAATTGCTATGTCTGATCACGGTTTTGGCCCTTTACACAACATCGTTAATCTGAACATTTTTCTCCTTCAAGAAGGTCTGTTGAAACTGAGTCGTCAGTTACAGACTCAATTAAAATCAGCTGCATTTCGCGCTGGTGTAACTCCAGCGGGAGTCTACCGCATAGTTGAAAGAATGGGCCTGCAAAATTTGGCCACCCGCGTCTCCAAGAACACGCGAAACCAGGTGGTGGGCAAATTCCTTGGCTTTGATAATGTCGATTGGAATCAAACGATTGCCTATAGCATGGGGCATGTAGGCCAAATTTACCTGAACATGGTGGGCCGTGAGCCAAATGGTATCGTCCAGCAAAGCGAGTATAAACAGAAGCGTCAGGAAGTCGTTGATACCCTGATGAAGATGCAGAACAGTGAAGGCCGGCAGCTGATTAGCCAGATTATCCTTGGCGAGGATACGTATCATGGACCTTACGCTGATTATGGACCTGATCTTCACCTTATAATCGATGATTATAATATGATAGCTTTTCCTCTTTTTGCCACGGATGGCAAAGTTATTACCAATCAGATACGTGGTGATTCAGGATGCCATCGCCGCGAAGGCATATTTATCGCCCATGGCCAAGTCGTGCGTCAGGGTCAACGATTGGACAATGCCTCGATTGTAGACTTAGCTCCAACGATTATGCATCTTTTAGGAGAGCCGGTTCCCAAGATCATGGATGGCCAGGTCCTGACCGGCATCTTCAGGGAGCCAGAGGAAATAGTCTACACCGAAGATAGTGGCGAAGAACTTGATATAGATAGCAGCCAGGCCCTTAGTGAAGAAGAATCTGCCCAAGTGGAAGAGCGTTTGCGAAGTCTTGGTTATTTATAGCCTGATGTCAACCGGCCGTTCTTGCACTTTCTTGAGGCGACAGGTAGCCAATTGCCCTCAATTCGACACCACTTTCTCCAATACCCAGACCCGTCCATGGTAGTAGTCGTTCCATCAAGATATCAGCTCGATGAATCCCACTTCTCACCAACCTAGGGAGGGTGGTTGGTACCGAATACCAGGTTACTGGCTGGTTATTACCTTGCTGGCCTTACCAGTTGTTAGCCCCTTGCTGCGCTGGACATCTACTCCTTGTACGCATGATGGTCACCTGCATTACCACCGTATTGCCGCCATGCGCCATGCATGGGAGAGTGGTCTGTTTGCTTCGCGCTGGTTACCCGACGTCGCCTTCGGTTACGGTTATCCATTCTTCAACTACCGCGAGGCTGTTCCGCTTTATTTGAGTTTGCTACCCCACTTGGCGGGAGTTCCATTACCAGGGGCCATCAACCTCTTTTACGTTTTCAGCATTATCCTGGCTGGCTGGTTCATGTTTTTGTGGGTACGAGATCTCTTCGGCTCTGGCGCAGCTCTTGTATCAGCTCTAGCATATATGGCTGCCCCCTATTTACTTATTGATGCCTTGGTTCGAGGAAATCAGCCGGAGTCCCTGGCCTTGGCAATTTTTCCATTATTGGGCTGGGCGGGACGACGATTTTTAATTGGCGGCCGGCCGGTCTACTTCGTTCTTTCAGCATTATCTTTGACCCTGCTGGCGCTGGGACACAATATCTCCACCCTGATTTTCGTACCTCTTCTTTTTATTTATCTTCTCTTCGCTGGCTGGTGGCGACAAATCCCCTGGCGTAAAGTGATTCTACGCCTGGCACTAATATTTGGCTTTGGATTGGCCTTGAGTCTTTTTTACTTGGGACCAGCACTTCTGGAACTAGACGAAATTACGATCGTTCAGTCGGTAAATCGACGTGGTAACGATTTTCACTTTAACTTCGCTTCGCTGACTGAGATATTTGCTCCAGTCCGCGCGGCTAATCCAGATCTAATCAACCCGCCTCTGTTAATTCGACTGGGTCTTGTTCCTTCTATCTTGGCCGCTTTGGGGGTTATTAGCGCATTCTGGATTCGCCAGCGAGAGCAAAGGGGCCATATCATTTTCATGGCCCTGACAGCTGCTTTTTTCCTGTTCATGTCACTGGCAATGTCCGCTTTTATCTGGGAACAGGTCCCCTTAATTGAATTTATTCAATTTCCTTGGCGCTTCATTGGTCGGGCTGCGTTACCTGTTGCTTTCCTCGCCGGCGTACCTTTTGCGATGTTGCTTCAATTGCCTCGAAGCCAAAATCGTCTTTTCAGTTTAATGCCGATCATCGTTTCGGCCGGTGTCGTCCTTATTTTGTTCGAAGCGACACCCATGTTGTATCCACCAAGCTGTGAAGAAGAAGCCCGACCAACCATCAATACTGTTCATTCTTACGAGCGCAACACAGGATTAGTCGGCGTCGACCCGGCCGGGAGCTACTTTCCCAAGACGGTAGCGGAACAACCGAGTGGTTCGGTACTTGAGGCAAACTATCAGGAAGGTCAGATTCCTGAACGCTTTGATACCTCGGCCCTACCGCCAGGGACGGTCATTAACGATGAACATTATGAACCATTGTCAGCCGAGATTGATCTAACGAACGCGACTCCATTTGAGGCCCGCTACTTGACCTTTTCTTTTCCCGGATGGAATGTATTTATTGATGGCGAACCTGTGCAGATTGTCCCCAGTGATCCGGAAGGGTTGATAACATTTCTGGTACCTGCCGGTAATCATATAGTTGAGATACGTTGGCAGATGACCACCGTCCGCCGGATCACCACGCTTATATCCCTGGCGGCCTTAATTGGCATAATAATCTCTATTGTGTTGCTATGGCGTTATCGGGATCACAATTCCGACAACATATATATGGTTAAGCAGGTGCCCATTAGCGATAAGGGACAATCCTATCGTTTTTCCTTGGGATTGCTGCTCGTGGTGGCATTAGCCTTCATCGCTATTAAATTCTTGATTGTAGACCAGGTAGATACCCCATTTCGCCGAGCTCAATCCCCAGTGGTGGATAATTCTGCTGCCCTGAAGGCTGGCGAGTTAGAACTTGCAGGTTTTAGTTTAAGCCAAGAGATAGTTCCCTCAGGCTCCTCTTTTGATATCGATTTGGCCTGGATGGTCTCCGCTCCGCCTCTTGCCGATTACCAATCCAATCTATGGTTGGTCGGTCCGAATGGTCTAACTTGGTCTGATAAGGAAACGGCGCGTCCTCGAGTTTACGAAGAGACGGTGCCGACCAGCCAATGGTTACCCGGTCAATGGGCTTGGGACAGTCGAGAAATATCGATATTGCCCGGCACACCTCCGGGTAAATACGATATCGTTTTGATACTATTTGATCTGGCAGACCTGCAACCGCTTACGCTAACCGGCCCTTGATGGAATAGTCCTCGGGCCTTCGGCCGTCATTGGCCAGATAGAGGTTACCCGCCCCGACCTAGCGGCCGACTTTAATCCCGCAACGAGCGACGTTAAAATCTATCGCCGGATTGACCTTGCATGGCTATAGTCAGGATCGTAGTGAGGCTTCTCCCGGTGAACAAATGCAACTTGCTTTCTTTTGGGAAAAAGCTGAGGGGGGGCAATCAGCCACAAACCAGGACATTGTCCTAGAATTGTTCGATGAGGGGGGGAGAACCAGGTGCGAAGTTGGATGCTACCTCCAGTACGCTCCGAATATCCACCCTCTGACTGGCAGGTAGGAGAACGTGTCTTGGGCCAGCACGCCCTCAGGTTGCCAGCAAATTTGGAAACTGGGACGTATAAGTTCAACCTGGAAGGTATTCCCCTGGACCCCATTCACATTTCTGCTCCTGAGCGTCTCTACAAAGAGCCCTTGTTTACTAAATCTGTCGGGGCTAAATTTTCCGATGTGGTTGAATTGCTTGGCTTGAGCATTGAGTCGGAAGACGCCGAAGACAATACTGAACTAACCATCTCGTTAATTTGGAGAGGGCTTGCAGAGATGGCCGAAAATTACCGGGTCTTTATTCACCTCTTGAATGAGGATGAAGTATTGTTGGATCAGTCTGATGCCGAGCCGGCTGCCTGGACACGTCCTACTCCAGGCTGGGTCATTGGAGAGTACATCATTGATCAGCATCAACTTATCTTGCCAACCGACGTCGAGCCGACAGAGTTGACCCTGCGAATCGGATTATATGATAGTCTGACCGGTACCAGACTGCCTGTCGAAGGTGCAGATTCCGTTAATTTGACGCTGCCCAATCAGCCTTGACAGCAACTCAATTCTCGGCAAATTGGTTGTCAGAATATGACGTCCATGATATAGTTCCAGTTCTAGCCCGCCCGGCGGGCTATCTTTATGAAAAAAGCCATCGTGGTGGAGTAAACATCATGTCTGATTTAATACTAAGATCATTTGACAGGCCGGAAAATGAAAACTTGCCGCAATTGCGCCCTGGTGACAGTGTGACGGTTCATCTACGAATAGTCGAGGGCAAGCGGGAACGGATCCAGTTGGTGCGTGGTACCATCATCCGAATTCGCAACTCGGGTAATCAAGCAAGTTTTACGGTTCGACGAATTGCCGCCAATGGCATCGGTGTCGAGCGGACATTTCTTCTGCGTTCTCCGCGTATCGAGAAAGTTGAAGTTCAGCGTCATGCTCATGTACGTCGAGCCCAGTTGTATTTTCTTCGTAATCGAACCGGCAAATCTGCTAGACTTCGCGAGAAGCGGTTTGTCTAGAAATTTTTATCGCGCAAATGATCGCCGGTCGATATGGTGATAAAAATGCGCAAGCTTATATAAAGATATCAAGAATCAGGGTGAAGACTACTACGTTTTCACCCTTTTTTATTTGGCTATAGATTCCGGCCGCATTACAGTTTCCATAAGTTGTTTCGCCAGTTGACCAAAATCAAATCAATAAATCTCTAAAACATACATGAATGCAGAAAGACCCATTATAGGTTGTACAACCTATCGAAAGACGGTTCCTCAAAAGCAATCAATTGACGTATATGATCTGATACCATCATATACCGAGGCCATACAAGCTGCAGGCGGTATACCCATATTAATTCCCCTAGGGCTCGAGGCTCAAGATCTCGAAACGCTGATCGATCGGCTAGATGGCATCTTGCTTCCAGGGGGCGGTGATGTTGAGCCAGAAATTTATGATGGCCGTAGAGATGTCCAAGTGTGGGGAATCGATCAAGAGCGAGATCGAACGGAAATATGTATGGCCCAGATAGCCATGACCTTGCAGAAGCCGATATTTGCTATTTGTCGAGGACTCCAGGTGTTCAATGTTGCCTTGGGCGGCACGCTCTGGGAAGATGTTATGAGTCTGATTCCGGGATCCCTCGATCATGATATTCCTGATGACGTACCGCGCAATCATTTGGCCCATTCAATATCTACGGTACCAGATACTTTGTTGTCTAATCACCTGGGCAAATCTGAAGTTTGGGTTAATAGTATTCATCATCAGGCCATTCGCGATCTGGCGGCCGAACTAGTTGTGACCGCAATTGCGCCTGATGAGGTAATTGAAGCAGCTGAGGTACCTGGCCATCCTTTTGCCGTTGGTGTGCAGTGGCACCCAGAAAATCTGATTTATGATGAACCAGCTATGTTAGCGTTGTTTAAAGGCTTGGTGCAGGCAGCTGCGGACCATCCAAACGGACGAAAAACTCAGGTCACTGGTGACCAAACATAGTTTGCTATTCCTCATGAAGCAGAGCAGCGCTATTTTTTGTTAACATAACCTAGCAGAAAGTTTGTTCCCAAATCCCGCTGGTTTCTACTGACAATTGAAAAACTGCCAACAAATTGATTGTAGACACTCATATTATGGTTCAGGCCAAAGTGTGTTGCCTTACTGGTTGACTATTGTCCGTCGGGGGCTTGTACAGTACAACTTATTTTGAAGATCAAACGAACGGAAAGATGCTTATGTCGGACGAGACAAATTTAGGTCCTATCGGAATCATGGATTCTGGCGTTGGCGGGTTATCTGTTCTGCGGCATATTCAAGAACAGGTGCCTCACGAAGATATCCTTTACTTTGCGGATCAAGCCCATGTTCCCTACGGTCCGCAAACACCTGAGAAAATAAAGCGATATGCAGAGACGATTACGGCATTCCTGTTAGGTCAAGGCACTAAACTAATCGTTGTCGCCTGCAACACTGCTTCAGCAGCGGCCCTTACCCATCTCCGAGAATCATTTCCGGATGTGCCTTTTGTTGGCATGGAACCGGCTGTAAAGCCCGGGGCAACACAATCACGTCAGGGAACAATTGGGGTTCTGGCCACGACTGGCACCTTTGGTAGCGAGCGCTATGCGCGCTTGATGGCTCAATATGGACAAGGGATCATGGCTTTTGAAGATCCTTGTGTGGGCTTGGTAGAGGAAATCGAAGCCGGCAAGTTGGAGTCGCCTCGTACGGAGCAGATACTGCAAAAAGCCTTGGATCCGATGCTGAAGGCCGGTACGGATACAATCGTTCTTGGCTGTACTCATTATCCCTTTGTGATACCGCTTATCGAAAAATTAGCTGGCCCACAAGTGGCTATCATTGATCCGGCGCCAGCGGTAGCTCGCCAAACTCATAACGTGTTGAAACGAGCGAATCGCCTAGCTAATCGTACCAGGCCAGGAACCATTCTTTGTTACAGTAGCTATGAGCCTCTTCTGCTAACTTCTATGATTCGAAACTTGATGGGGAAACAATTGTCAGTGATAGGTGCAGCTTGGCATGAAAATGGTCGCTTAGCTCTGGAATAATCAATTGTTTGCTTTCTTTGTTGTTGTTTTCAGGGTAAGCGCCTGCTTTAGAATAATCGATGTTAAATAGTATAATCTTTCTATAATGAGACAGAATTCGGCCCGTTGGCGGACAATTGAAGCCCGTTTGGGACGGGAAATGAACATCTGGATCGCCACAGTTCGGGCAGACGGCCGACCGCATATGACACCTGTTTGGTATATTTGGCTTAATGAGCAAATCTATTTTGCCACGAGTACCGATACGCAAAAGTTCGCCAATCTTCACCACAATCAAAAAGTAGCCTTGGCTCTTCCAGATGCTGATAGTGTCATCATACTAGAAGGTGAAGCCCATGCAGCTGAGCGCAAGATGACTGATAAGCTAGGGGAGTATTTTTATCATAAGTATGAATGGGATTTCCGCTATGATGATTCTGCCGAATGGAGATTGGTAGTCGTTACCTTGAATAAAGTATTGGCCTGGGGTGATGGATATGACCAAGATGGGATCCGGGTCAGGTAGCTCGGTTTATTCGCTCAATAGTCCAGCCCGGCTACTTCAGATCCTCTAATCTCGATCTTACAAGAATCCAACTGACAGCGGTTATACTAGCAACATGGATTTTTATATCGGACGAGGAAAAGCAAATGCGATTTGATAGATTTACAGAGCGAGCCCAGGACGCGGCCGCTCGTGCTTACGAAATAGTCCAGCGTTACGGTCATACTCAGGTTGACACAGAGCATCTGTTTCTGGCTTTATTAGAGCAGAATGACGGCGCCGTGCCTCAGATTTTGGAGCAACTTAATGTTGAGATCGCCGCAATACGTTCTCGCGTTGATGAGGAGCTCCGCTCTAGCCCGAAAGTAGCCGTTTATGGTGGTGGCGTGGGCCAAATTTTTTACACTCCCCGTATCCGTACGGTATTAGAACTAGCTCAGGGTGAAGCGAACCGGCTTAAAGATGAATTTATATCAACTGAACATTTATTTCTGGCCATTTTGAGTGAACGTAATACGCCAGCAGCCCGAATACTGCAAGAATTTGCTGTTACTCGCGAACGCATATTGGATGGCGTCAAAAAATTAAGGGGTGGTCAGCGCGTTACCGACCCACAAGCCGAGAGTCGCTACAGGACTCTGGATAAGTATAGTCGCGATTTAACCCAACTAGCGCGGGAAGGAAAATTAGATCCTGTAATAGGCCGGGATCAGGAGATATTACGAGTCATCCAGGTTCTCAGCCGGCGCACGAAGAACAATCCAGTACTCATCGGTGAAGCAGGGGTTGGTAAAACAGCTATCGTCGAGGGCTTAGCCCAAAAGATCAACGACAGTGATGTACCAGAAAATCTGCTGAATAAGCGGGTGGTTTCTTTAGATTTAGGGGCCATGATTGCCGGAAGTCGCTTCCGTGGTGAATTTGAGGAGCGTCTAAAAGCAGCTATGGAAGAGATACAGCGATCCCAGGGTGAGATTATCCTCTTCATCGACGAGTTGCATACGGTCGTCGGCGCCGGTGCTGCCCAAGGGGCCATGGATGCCAGTAATATGATGAAACCAGCGCTTGCTCGTGGTGAGCTGCAATGTGTTGGCGCCACTACCTTGGATGAGTATCGACAATATATTGAGCGGGACAGCGCTTTAGAGCGTCGCTTTGCGCCGGTCTTTGTGGACGAGCCATCTGTGGACGAGACTATTGAAATGTTACATGGTTTGAGAGACCGATACGAAGCGCATCATCAGGTAACGTATTCTGACCAAGCGTTAGTAGCAGCAGCCAGATTATCAGCACGTTATGTCAACGATCGCCAACTTCCTGATAAGGCGATCGACTTGATCGATGAAGCAGCGGCAAAGCTTCGTGTTGCCCTGTACACATTGCCACCAGAATTAAAGGAACTTAAGCGGGATTTAGATCATTTCAAGGTCGAGGAAGAGGAAGCTCATACAGTTCGTGATTATGAGCGTGCCGCAACGAAGCGAGCCGACCGCCTGCGGATCGAGAAGGAATTTGAAGACAAACGAAGCTCCTGGCAGGCTGAAAACATGTTGGATGAGGTCGTAGATGAAAATGACATTGCCGAGGTAGTCGCTGTTTGGACAGGCATCCCAGTCACCCAATTACTGGAAACCGAAGCGAAAAAATTACTTCATATGGAAGCTCGTTTGCATGAACGTGTTATTGGACAAAAGCGAGCTGTCGCTGCGCTTTCTGATGCGATCCGGCGGAGTCGTTCTGGGTTGAGCGACCCGCGTCGACCGATGGGATCCTTCATTTTTCTCGGTTCCTCGGGTGTTGGTAAGACAGAGTTAGCCAAAGCATTAGCAGATTTCATGTTTGATGATGAAGATGCGTTGATTCGTGTGGACATGAGTGAATATCGTGAACAGCACACGGTTAGCCGTCTATTTGGCGCACCTCCAGGTTATGTGGGCTACGAGCAAGGTGGCCAACTTACAGAGCAAATACGACGCCGTCCTTATAGTGTGGTGCTCTTTGACGAAATAGAAAAAGCTCATCCCGACGTTTGGAATGCTCTTTTGCAGCTACTGGATGATGGTCGCTTGACCGATGGCCAGGGTAGAACAGTCAATTTCCGTAACACGATTGTGATCATGACAAGTAATGTGGGTACATCATTCGTGAAACGATCGGGGGCGCTGGGATTTGTTGGAATGCGCGATCCAGAACAAGAAGCAGAGCATAAACGCATTGAAGAATCATTGAAAGAAACATTCAGGCCGGAGTTTATAAACCGGATTGATGAAACGATTATCTTTGAACCATTGTCCAAAGAAGATGTGTTAAACATTGTTGATCTACAGATGAAGGAGGTTCGTAGCCGGCTAGATGAACATGGACTTCAAATTGAATTAACCAAAGAAGCCAAGGAATGGTTGGCTGAGCAAGGATACGATGAAGTATTTGGCGCTCGGCCGCTAAAAAGAGCCTTACAGCGATACGTAGAGAGCCCTCTTTCAATCAAGTTGTTAGAAGGAGAGTTTGGTAAGGGCGATAGTGTCTTGGTGGCGGTTCAGGACGATCAACTCCTGTTCTCACTTCAGGATAAGGAAGACGTCGAAGTAGTAGAAGATGAGCTGGCGGTAGGTGAATTGGCAGCAAGTTAATGCTGTAAATCGACTAAATATCAGATTTTGTAGGCCTATCCCTCATCGGTATAGGCCTTTTATTATTGTTATCGTACCTTACCTAAGCCACTATTGATGTGACTGATCGCAAATAATACTAGATGTGCAGGAAGGATATTTATGCAGTATTTGGATCTTGGAACGCTCAAGTAAGGTACGGACTTCGCCTCGATCATGAATAATCTAGGTCAGATATTCAGCCGTTGACATGCCGATAAGAGCAATCACCAATAGGACGGCCGTTATCCGGCCCCCTAAACTGATTCTTTGACCCAATGCCTGCATAGTGGCCATCTGCTCTGGAGATGGAGGACCATCACCTTCTTCAATTTCATTATTTAGTTTCTTCATCTTAGAAATTGACCGGCTCTGAATCGCAAATCCGGTTATCCAGGCAGCGATACCAGCCAAAGCTCCAATTGTAATGACGAGTCCTCGAGTCGTAGAAAGAATTCCGCCGCTTAGATCAAAGACAAGATCGTATAACAACAGACCGGATATAGCAGTTAATGTCGCGGTTACGACCATTGCTACGCTGTACGTGGATTTCAAGCCAAACTGGCGCATAAATTGTTGCCCAATGGTACCTGATGCTCGGACACTGGGCTCCACATAACTAACCATCATAAATGCCGAACCAGCCCAAAATACACCAGCGAAAATATGAATGATGCGAAAAATGATTATCAGTGTGGATGTTGACATATTGCTCCTCCTATTTAGGTGTCAAACAACAGATATAGCTGAGAATGATTTGTCGAGTTCAACGGTATGCCAGGCATGAATACTGGTCAAACAACTATTTCAGTTGATTGAGTCGTTTTTCCGAAACTGCTTTGCAACAGATATCCCGATTTTCATAGAGAATTCTGATTATAGTCCTGGTCCAAAGAGCTCGCCATAGTTCCCAGATCAGGTTTGCGGCCGGTCCATAATCGAAACGCTTCTGCGCCCTGATATAACAACATCCCCAGTCCATTAACCGCCCCACAACCACTCTCTCGAGCCTGGCGCATTAGTCGAGTTTCAGCGGGCGAGTATATTAAGTCATACACAAAAGCCCCGTCCGGAAAGGCCAGGTCCTCAGGCCAGGGAGACAAGTCTATTCTGGGAATCATGCCCAGCGGGGTTGTATTAATAATTAGCAGTTGATCTTTGTAATTTTGGCTGGACTGTCGGAGCAAGGACAAGGATCGGGCTTGAAACAACTCTTTCTCGAAGTATTGACCCAGATCGGATTCTATTTGTTTAGCCTGCTCGACACGCCTGGCGTATATGTGAACGGAGGCTTTGCGGGTTGCCAGCGCATAAGCCACAGCTCTGGCTGAACCACCTGCGCCCAACAATAAACACTGGCGACCTTGTACTTCAATTCCCATCTCGTCAAGATGAGCTAAAAAACCATGCCAATCGGTGTTATATCCGCTAATGATTCTATCAGGCGATGAATCTCGTAGTTTACCAGAAAGATCTGGCGTAGTCATTTCATTAACGGGGGAATCAATCACCAAAGTATTGACAGCGCCAATAGCAGCAGCCGCAGGATCGATTCGATCGAGTGAAGTTACCACGGTTTCCTTATGTGGTACTGTGACATTTGCGCCCCGGAACCCCAGGGCCACGAGACCCTTCACAGCTGCTGCCAGCATTTCCGGCCGCACGGCCAAGGGAACGTAAACCAAGTCCAGGCCTAAGGCGTCGGCGGCCGCATTGTGCATGAGGGGGCTCATGCTATGGGCCACGGGCCAGCCAATAATGCCTACCAATTGGCTTTCACCAGTTATTCTGTTGCTAGATGCAGTAGTTGCTGGTGCCATCTATTTTCTGAGCCAGCTGATGGGCTACAATCATTCTACTTATTTAGCTGAATTTTGTGCTCTGTACTATTTCGTCCCTAGTCTTGCCACTCTATTTTCGCGCCCAACCGGCCCAAGGTTTCAACGAATCCGGGGAAACTGTCGGCAATACAATCGGCGTCGCTAATGTGGGTTTGGCCTGTCGCTATCAGACCTGCAATGGTCAGGGCCATCCCTAATCGATGATCACCGTGACTATCTACCGTGGTGCCATGGAGCCGGGTAGGCCCTTGGATGGTCATCCCGTCTTCGTGTTCGCTGATTTGTGCTCCCATTTTTCGTAATTCATTGGTTACTAGGCCGATCCGATCTACTTCTTTCAATCGCAATTCGGCCGCGTCATCAAGCAAGCTTCTTCCGGCTGCTTGCGTGCTTGCTACGACCCAAACAGGAAATTCATCGATTGCTCGGACAACTTGCTTGCCAGCCACCTCAGTGCTGTGCATTTCATCAAATTGTACAGTTAAATCAGCTATTGGTTCGCCTCCTGTAATCCGCTTGTTCTTCACAGTAAATTGTACCCCCATCTCTGACAGAATATCCAAGAGGCCTGTCCTAGTATCGTTCAGTCCCACATCTTTGAGCCCAATACGTGAGTGGGGGATAGTGGCCGCTGCCACAAGTAAAAAGGCTGCCGAGGATAGATCGCCAGGCACTGTCATGTCAAGGGGGGTCAGCTGATGTTCTCTCGTGGTCGCTTCTGGCAAGGAAATTAGATTACCAGTTTCCTCCAGCGATACGCCCATAGCCTGTAACATTCGCTCAGTATGATCACGTGCAGGTCCGGGCTGGATAATCGTCGTATTGCCTTTAGCATAGAGGCCAGCCAATAAGATGGCACTTTTAACTTGGGCACTGGCTACTGGCAGTTCATATTCGATACCACTCAGAGAAGCAGGCTGAATAGATAATGGTGCTTTTCCATCATGCCCCTGGATAAGGGCCCCCATTTGCCGAAGGGGCTCGATGATTCGAATCATGGGTCTCTGCTGTAACTGTTGGCTACCTTCTAAAACAGACGGGAAACGCTGTCCGGATAAGATACCGGCTGACAAGCGCATGCAAGTTCCAGCATTACGACAATCCAGATGTTGGGAAGGAGGTGTTAGGCCATGTAAACCCTGCCCATCAATTTCCAGATCCCAGGCAAATTGGGCTTGTTTCTTTACAGAGGTTCGAACGCCAAGAGCTTTGAAGGCTTCTAGTGTGGCAATGGTGTCCCCAGCAGCCAGCCAATAGCGAATTTTGCTACGCCCCTCGGCCAAACTGGCGAGCATGATAGCTCGATGGCTAATGGACTTGTCTCCAGGCACCGTCGTGGTACCAGTTAGTGGGCCTTTCTGGGAATTAACGACTATTGAAGCCATATATATGGGCAGGAAGTGGACTTGGCAAACAGTTGTCGAATTAAATGTGTTCCTTCAGCTTTCGCATTCCTCGATCCGCCCGCAGCATAAATTTGTCAAGTTTGCCGATATCCAAGGCTGCTATAGGAGCCCGTTCCATCAACTCAGACTGCTCCAGCGCATGATGAATGATGATGTATCCATTCCGGCGCATGAACTCTTGCTCGGTTGAATCGGGATAATTCTCGAAATCTTCCTCTTTTGCTGCTTCAAGCTTTTCGCCTAGATCACCAATCTCACCCTGGGGAATATAAGCAATAATGGTGCTGAATTCAAGTTGATCGTGCAATGATATAAGCCTGCCTAGCAGTAAATCACCAGGCTCTACCGGACCATGTCCTCCGGCTACAAATATTTCATACTCTTCGCTGCTTACGAAGTCTCGCACCTGCAGTAGCTGGCCATCATAATCGAGCAGCTCGTAGGCTGCGGCCGGGGGCGCCTGCGCCCACATCTCGAGTGCCTGATGTTGTTGAGGGGTAAAATCAACAGACTTTTCCTGCTGATATATTTCGATAAGCCGGGGCTGATCTTCGGGTAGATAATCAAGCGCATACCAATCAAAGAAACGAATGGCCTCATTCTGGTTCATCTTATCTGCGTTGTCTATTGTGTAATAGTTGTTCCAGTAGAGAGAAAGCGCAGCAGCAAAAGAAACGGCAAAACGTTCCTCACGAGCAAATTTCATCAGATCTCGTTGCAGCCATCGGCTCGCGTCAGTGAGCATTCTTTCTTCTTTTTCCTTGGCCTTGTCTTCCGCCATATGGCATTTCTTATATTTTTCGCCACTACCACAGTAACAAGGGTCATTTCGACCAGGTTTTGACATCTTTTCCTCCAATAATATATTCTTATGCCAAAGTTACATTCTCTGCGACTGGAATCACTAATCGTAACTTATAAAGAATTATATCTCTATATCTACTAATTGATCTGGATTGGCAGCGTGGATGACGCTCAATCGATATGAATACTTAAGGCCTGACTGAATGATCTTGTTCTTCCCCAGCCATCAGCCTAATTTCTCCACAATGGGTAGCAACTCGTTCAGGCAACCAATAGTATGGTCAGGCGTTACACCCGCCAGCTCGCGATGTAGATAATCTGGCTTCATCAGAATACTGACCATGCCTACTTGATTCGCTCCAGAGATGTCGTTTTTCGGCCGGTCACCTACGAATACGGCATTGCCAGCCTCGGTCTCCAAATTCTGCAATAGGGTCAGAAAGATCTTCTTATGGGGTTTTAGGTATCCTACATCGGCGGCCGTAATCCTGGCATCCCAGTAATCCAACAAGTCGTAACTTTCCAGTTCAGCATCACGCACCCACATTGGCAAAAAAGAATTTGTCAGCAATCCCATTTTATAACCGCGTTTCTTTAATTCCCCGAGCACCTGATGTGTGTCCGGAAAAAGAATCACGCCTGGACGCGGTCCCCAGTCAAATTGCCGCAAAATCTCATTGATATCAATCCGGTCCATTGGTAGCCCCAGACCCCTAAAAACCTGGCTCAAGATATCGCCAAAAGATTTAATTCGCCAGGTCTGTTTGGCTTGGGTCCAGGCCGAAATGATTGCTTCATCAATAATAAGCCAGAAATCTTTCATCGGAGGGAGTTTTAGTCCAATAGCTGTCAGGCAGGCATGAATATTTGCTACTCGCGGCCGCGTGAAATCCTTTCGGCCGACCGTAGGATTCGCCCAACTGATTAGCGTGTCGTCTAAGTCAAAGACGATCGTATCAATATTCTGGCGGTCTGTAACCATTCAGTATTCCCGGCCACTTAGCTTTCGGAATCAAGCTGCGGCGCTGGTGTGTTCGTCTTTTCGTGCTTTGCTTCGTACATATTCAATTACCATTGGTACGATTGAAACCAGGATAATTACAACGATCACTAGCTCGAAATTTTCTTGGACAAATGGGATGTTGCCAAAGAAATAACCTAACCAAATAAATATTCCTGTCCATAGGAACGCCCCTACGATGTTATAACTTAGGAAGCGACCATACTGCATCGTGCCTACACCAGCCACAAACGGGGCAAATGTCCTCACAATGGGAACGAATCGAGCTAAGATGATAGTTTTGCCACCATGTTTTTCATAGAAGCCCTGGGTTCGCTCAAGATACTCCTTCTTAAGAAATCGGATATCCCGTTCGAATGCTTTAGGACCAACCTTATTTCCAATCCAATAATTCACGGTGTCACCTAAGACCGCAGCAAAAAAAAGTAGAGCCCATAGGACCCAAACGTTCAGCGAGCCTAGTGCTGCAAATGTGCCAGCAGCGAATAGCAATGAGTCTCCAGGCAAGAATGGAGTCACTACTAATCCTGTTTCCATGAATACGATCCCAAATAATAGTAAATAAGTCCATAGGCCATAAGTCTGAATGATGTCATTCAAATATTGGTCCAGATGTAAAATGAAGTCGATAAAGAATTCAATTATTTCCACGAGCATACCTACCTAATAAACAATAGACGCACCCGGTTCTCCGGATGCGTCAGGATATCGCGGCATTATATCACACCACTGAGATTAAGTGCGAGCAAGAAAATTGGTTCTGATGATGTCAAGGTAACCTATGCCCAAAATGGCGGTTCAGCCGGCAATCTGGATTCTTGTTTACACCGAAACAGCTCTATCTTATTGTATTTCTGTTAAATCGAGAGCGGTTTTAGACTTAAACCCTCACTTTCGGAATAGTTCGCGTACGATGATGTTACGCTGAATCTGGCTTGTGCCTTCATAAATCTGGAAGATCTTTGCGTCGCGCATTAACTTTTCCACAGGGTACTCAGCCATATATCCATACCCGCCAAATACCTGAACAGCGTTTGTTGTTACTTTCATAGCTGTATCGGCGGCAAAAGCCTTGGCGAAAGCTGCGGCTGTTGTATTGCGCTCGCCACTATCTACTGCCCAGGCAGCTTTCCATACTAACAAACGGGCGGCTTCGACTTCGATGGCCATGTCGGCAATCATGTGACCCATCACTTGATGTTGCCATAAGGGTTTTCCCCAAGTTGTTCGTTCTTTCGCATATTGAATCGACTCATCCAGAGCTCGTTGGGCGACACCGATTGCTCCGGCAGCCGTCGGGGGTCGACTTCTATCAAAAACCTTCATGGCAATCAAGAATCCCTGCCCCTCTTGTCCTAATAAACAGTTGGTTGGGACCTTAACGCCCTCAAAAGTAACTTCGGCCGTATCTGAGGCGTGCTGGCCCATTTTGTCAAAAGGATTGCCTACTTTAACACCTTCCCAATCTCGATCAACGACGAAACAGCTCATGCCATTATAGCGCTGTGCAGGATCAGTATAAGCCAACACGGTGTAATAATTGGCCACCGTCGCCCCGGTGATAAACATCTTGCTTCCATTCAAAATATAGTGGTCCCCTACTTTTTTTGCAGTTGTTTTTATACCGGCGACATCGGATCCTGCTTCCGGTTCTGTCGCGCAATAACCAGCCATCTCGCCGTCACTCATGCGGCCGCCATAGGTTTTCTTTTGTTGCTCATCACCGGCAATTAATATCGGTGAAAGGCCAAACTATTAACAACGATGGCCGTGCTCATACCCGAACAACCCCAAGCCATTTCTTCAGCTACCAAAGCTTCTTCAAACAACGAGAGGCCTAGCCCACCAAATTCTTCTGGAACACCCATGGCTGTCAAGCCAATCTCCTGCGCTTTCTTAACCACAGGCCATGGATACTCATGATTCCTATCATAATGTTCGGCCGCGGGGGCAATCTCATTACGGGAAAAATCTCGAGCTAGCTGCTGAATCATCTTCTGTTCTTCTGTCAGGTTGAAACTAACGGTGCCGTTGTGGTTCATTGTTAGACTCCTTTGAATATCGACCCGCTTGAATGTTGAATCAACGTATATATCGTGTTGCTCTAGCAGCGACATGGCCCTTCGCGACACTCACCGACGACAAGAAATGAGATTGAATAGTTATCCATCTTCCTTTAAATGAGCGACAATGTTTTTCTCTTTGTTGCGATGTTCAGTGTTCCAATATCTTACTAGTCGTCTCCTTCCTCCCCGGCCGGTTCGAGAATAGCTAGAGGCGGTTCATCAGTGGCTGTTGAAATGCCTTCTTGATGTTCGAGTTCTGGTTTTTCCGCTTTAGCTAGATCGATGGTCACGATACCTTCCTTTCCCCCGGTACTAGTCATGGCTGATTTAAGGATGATAGGTTTTTCACTTAACGGCCCTCTGACTTCTACTTGCGACAATGCCAGTCCAATGACATTTGCTTCTTCATCAAGTAATACATCGCCAACGATAGCTACCTTCGTCCCGCCTGAAGTTTCTACACGCCGGCCTTGAAAGGTTTTTCGCCGGAGCCATACTTCTACCTCGGGCTTTTCAACATTGTCGGTTACAACATCAGAGCCGCTAACCAGAACAGCATCAATGCCCAAGACGACGATATTATCTCGATCGATGACCCGGGATTTGCGGTTTATCAAACCCTCACTTCCCAGGAAAATGCCGTTTAGTATGCCCACTTCTAGATCCAGATACAGGTCTTTTACCGTACCGACTTGCCGGCCATCAGTTACGCTGTATATGGGCTTTCCTATTAGCTCCTTTCCTAATCTCATAAAATTCTCCTTGAAAAATGGTGCCACCGGGTTAAAGATAAGACAAAAGATGGGCTCTAATCATTGATGAAATCAACATGGAATTTTTCTGGTGGCACTTGCCTGCTGGACATCATAAATCTTTAGATGGCTTCGATAATTTGGCCTGATGTGGAATGTTGGATCATAAAATTCTTGACAAGCCAGAAACGTTTACTGCCATGCTCAAACGCACCCCCACATGCTAAGCTTGGAATCTCCAGGATAATCAAATTATAGTCTTAGTTATTGGCTGGGTAAAGCAGCTTGTTATAATCTTACTAATGGATGAGAAGTGCAAGACAAACAATCTGATGGCTAGCTTCATTATTCTCTGAAAAAAGGCAGCTGTGGTCAAGTCATTTCAAACTTACTCTCGCCATTACCCATTTTTTTCCACCCATCAATTCTTAATATAGGAGCGAAACCGTGTCTAGCAGCTTTGACCCATTCCCCCTTCGTAACCAATTTCCCTCATTAAATCAGGTAGAGGATGGTCGGCAATTCGTATTCTTCGACGGACCAGGCGGCACACAAACACCTCAGTCTGTAATAGATGCGATGACTCGCTATCTTGCTCGCGACAATAGTAATTTGGGTGGGGCTTTTGCTACTAGCGAGAGGACGGTTGAATTAACTATTCGGGTCCGGCAGGCTGTGGCTGACTTATTTAACGCGCGCCGACCTGAAGAGATTGTGTTTGGCCAGAACATGACCAGCCTTACATTCGCGGTAAGCAGGGCCATTAGTCAAAATTGGAAACCTGGCGACGAGATTATTGTTACGCGACTCGACCATGACGCGAACATAACGCCCTGGGTGTTGGCAGCCAAAGAGCGAGAGGTGACGGTTCGGTGGTTAGATTTCCATCCCGAGGATTGTACACTCCAGGTCGACCAGTTATCCGAGATCCTTAATAAGAAAACACGCTTAGTTGCCGTCACAATGGCGTCGAATGCCGTAGGTACAATGGTTGATATTAGCTCGATAGTAGCCTTGGCTCATGATGTTGGTGCGCTGGTCTATGTAGATGCCGTACATAACACGCCGCATAATCCAGTTGACGTTCAAGCTTCGGATTGTGATTTTCTTGTCGCCTCCGCGTATAAATTTTTTGGCCCACATACAGGCATTTTGTACGGCAAGTATGAACTACTAGACAAGATTGAATCGTATAAAGTTAAGCCGGCGCCCAAATTGCCACCAGGTAAGTGGGAGACAGGTACGCAAAGTTTTGAAAGCTTGGCAGGCGTTGAGGCAGCTATAACTTACCTTGAATCAATGGGAAGGGAGCAAGCAGTCAATGATATAGCAGACTTATCCGGTTACCAGGGGCGGCGACGACGTTTGAAACAGGGCCTGCAGGCTATTAAAAGATATGAAGAGAGATTAAGCTTCCATTTTTTACAGCAAGCCACCGGAATACCCGGATTGCGGGTCTATGGAATTACAGATGTTGAACGACTATCTGAGAGAGCACCCACATTCGCTATCAGTATAGCTGGTTTTCGCCCTCGTCAGATAGCCGAGCATTTAGGCCAGAAAGGGATTTTTGTTTGGGATGGACACTACTACGCAGTGGCCGTCATGGACCGTTTAGGGACCTTAGATAGTGGAGGCCTGACACGCATTGGTTTTGTCCACTACAATACTGCAAAAGAAGTAGATCGACTCATTAGCGCCCTGCATGAATTGGTGACAGGTAGTCAAATTGGCTGATAATTGCTTAGATTTTAAGGTGGTTGAAGGCATCAATCCGGGCAGATGGAGAGCCCAGGAAGCCGCCGAGCGATCTGTTTAAACCAATTATCCTATCAGCTCCTTTGGAATTGTTTGAGAATAAGAAGGGAAAATGATTCTTTGAGGTATATAGATTGACAGTCGATCTTTGCTCGCTATAATGAAAGCATAATTTCTATTGATCCTGCGGGTTGGGAAAATGAAACCACCCGCGCTGCTATCCTTAATAAAGAGGAGGTGGTGCATATGGATAGTCATTTATCTAAATGCACCGTAGCACTACCTCCTTCGGAGTATTAGTGCTACGGTGCAAACGCAAAGGCCCTGTTCCTTTTGGAGCGGGGTCTTTGGTTTTTTCGAATATGACGGAGGGTTCATGAAGCACATTTCTGTAGTGGTGTTCGGAGCTGGAGGGGTTGGCAGCGAGTTGTTGCGGCAATTAATGAATACGCGCGAAGTGGTCGCCAGCCGCAATCACTGCCAGTTTGATGTGGTTGCCCTGCTCGATAGCCAGAGTTGGGTGTGGCAGCCTGCTGGATTGAGTGATGAACAATTATTGGGGGCGATAACTGCTAAAAAAAATGCTCAGAAAATTGGCGATGAGCGACCAACAAATCAAGATGTTTTACAAATGGTTGCCTCAGTCGGATTGGATGAAGTGCTTATGGTCGACGTTACCGCCGCAGCCGGCATGGAAACTACGATCGATCAAGCCCTGGACTTGGACTATGGTGTCGTTCTCGCTAACAAGAAGCCTTTGGCCGGGCCCTGGGAGATAGCTCGTCGATATTATGAACATCCACTTGTGCGTTATGAATCTACCGTTGGTGGAGGACAGCCGGTCATTGCCACCTTGCGTTACTTGAATGACACTGGTGATCCGGTTTATGTAATTGAAGGGCAATTAAGCGGCACCTTAGGCTATATTTGCAGTCGGCTTGATGACGATGTTCCTTTCTCAATGGCTTTGACCGAAGCAAAAGCCAAAGGTTATACAGAGCCAGATCCTCGTGATGATCTGGGCGGTTTAGACGTGATGCGCAAAATCATGATTCTCGGCCGATTGGCTGGTTGGCGACTGAATGAAAGCGAGATAGAAGTCGAACCCCTTTATCCTTCATCACTTGCCCATTTATCGGTTCGAGAGTTTATGGAGGCGGCCATCGCCATCGATCCGACGATTCGTGATCGTGTCGCTACCGCCAAAGCCAAGGGCCAGGTATTACGTTACATTGCCCATGTGGATGCCAATGGCGGATCGGTGGGTTTGCAGGGAATAACCATGGGTAGCCCATTGGCAGATTTGAAATACATTAGCTTCCGCACCGATCATTATGGGGACGAACCGCTAATGATTGGAGGAAAGGGCTCTGGTGTGGAGATGACGGCTGCTGGTGTACTCGGTGACATGGTCGGCCTGGTTAGGGAAACCATGTTATAGATTTTTTATGCCGGGCGGATAGAAGTAGACAGTTTTCTGAAACTTGATGCTTGGCTAAAAACGTAATTATCCGGATGATTCGGCCGTATCTGTTTGGGCTTTGAACAGACCGAAACTCAGATTCGCTCCCTCTAAGAATAGTTGTTGTCCTTCATGCAAGGGATCTGCCACAAGATTGCCGTTCCAATCGGTGATAACGTCGGGCTCGACGTCGTACCAGCGGGCAAGATCATCAACAGTTACGCCGTTAGCTATATCGTCAGGCCCGATCCGATAAAGTGCGCCGTCTCGAGGCGGAATAAGTAGTGGAAGCTCTCCATAATTATCACCGGCTAGCAAACGTTCTACATTTCCTTGGATAACCGCTGTAGCCGATACACCAAATTTCTGGCCCAGACAAAAGGGGCCTTCTCCCTGACTCGGCTGATACTCGATTACCTGTGCCCTCGCCGGTTGGGCCTCACAATCGAGTTCATCATTAGACAGCGCAGTCTCCGGGATATAGAGGATAAATCCAAGAGGTACACCCTCAAGCGAACCGATCGACGCCAGTCCTTCGATATTGGCGATAATCAGCTCGTCAAGCGTGATGCCACATAGTTGGGCAACACTCGCCAATGTGTTACCAGGCATTATTTGATGTGCTTTGCAATTTGGTATTTGCAATTCATTGCCAACTATCAGTGCAATCTCGCTTAAACTTGTATAACCATTGGCAATGACTAACGCATCAGCGGACATATTAAACTGTTCCGCAATACCAATAAGCGTATCGCCAGGTTGGATCACATACACCGTAGGCTCAGGTAGTGAAGTAGGGGTTGCTGATGGACCGGGCAATGATGTTGGAGAAGATATGGCCGCTGTTTCAACCGCCTGGGGCGCATTCTGCGGCGTTGCAGTTGCTTGTTCATCTGAACGAATGGTCCCTTCCGGAGTGAGCCTTCTCGTTTGAAGTAATGCTTGAATGGGTGTTGCTGCAACGGGCGATTCTGTGGGAAAGGGCGTGGCTTGACTATTAGGCTGGCAGGCCGAAAGAAGCATCATCAAACCAAGCAGACCTAAACTCAAAACATGGGTTCTTTGTTTGCGGCCGGTTAAATAGGACATGTAATTTCCAGTTCAACTTTACGACTATTGCTTCAAACTATCGATTATCTAGTTCACCTAACAAAAAAAATGGCGCCTGAATGATGGCTCGATTTCGTTGTAATGGTATATCTAAGCCCTCGGGATAATCAAACTCTTGGGACCCGCCGCCGTCCAGATGAAGAATTGCATATAGCGTCGTCGTTATCAGTTGGGAATCAACTTCAATCTCCAGGTTCCGAGTTATTCCGGCTGGAACCCAGGCCAGACCGGCGATATCATTCTGTTCGCCTGATTCGTCACCCCGTATTACGATCCAGGCATCTACATCGACTACGACTAAGGAGACTGTTACTGTTTCGGCGTCGCTAAGTTCTTGATCTTCAGTAATAAGGTAATTTCCAGTATCAGTTCGAAAGTCAAAAGGATTTGGTAATCGTTCTTGGTACCTTACTGGCGGATCACTTTGAGGAAAATCAAAGGTGCCTTCTGTTTCCAGGTCTTCATGAAGCATGATATATAGGATCGAAGTTGCAGCAGACTCAACAACATCTACCTCAATCTGTTTATTTATTCCTTTTTCTAAGGGTGCCTGGCCGATAATATTTCCGAGTTCTCCTTCATCATCATTGTAGATCACCAACCACCCTGGACCAAAGCTAGTGACCTGTTCGACACTTACTCGGCCGTCTGCGACGGGTTGGTGAATTACAAAAACATCTGGCGGAAATAGGGCATCAAACGTTTCAAAGTTGACATTTTCCTGAAGAGAGACAGACCGGTCTACGCTGCTATTTTCAAAAACATTCTCCTTGCCAGCATCTTCATACAGAACCACGTGAAGTGTTGGTGTCGCTTCATGCCAGTTGAGGGTTAGAGATACTGCTTCGTTACGCCCCTCGGCAATAGGGGCATAGGCCAACATGGTGCCAGGCTGACCCTTATCATCCATGTGAATGCCCACCCAGCCTGAAGCGGCAGCAACTACCTCGTTCAATATAACCTGACCAGACTCGCCCAAATCCTGATCCTGAACTGTAATCCTAGGAGTTATTACTTGCACTTCCACTGTAAAGTATTCGCTGACCGGTTCTGATTCTATCGTCATAGGAACGTCTGGCCCTGGATACTCAAAGATGCCGGGTTGGCCTTCGTCTACAAAGAGTGAGGCAAAAAGACCGTCGCCTAGTGTCAATGGATCAACCTCGATTTCTACTGCTCTGTTTTCCCCGGTTGCAATGCTGACGGCAGCAAGAATTTCTCCAGCCTGACCATTCTCTTCTTGTTGAATTACCAGCCAGCCTTCTACTGGAGATATCACGCGATCGACCAAGAGCTGGCCATCTTCGTCAAGACGTTGTTCTGAAACGTCTATTGAAGGATCAGGTATCTCAGGAGTAGGCGAAGAAGTCACAGTAGGCTGGGCATCCACTGAAGGGGTTGCAGGTAAAACGACTGTTGAGGTAGCCGCAATTGGGCTTGCTGGGATAGTGCTTTCACTGGCGCTTTGCAGTCGAGAACAGGCTGCCAACAGCAATGAAAACAGCAACACAGACAACCAATAAGGTCTAATTCGTGACAAGTTGCTCACACTTTGATTTTAAAACATCAACCCTGAAATACGAAACCTGTCATCTATTACTCATTAGATGAGCCTTTTAGCCAACACTTCTCAGGGTATTTCGTCAAGGTTATGTGCGTTTATGTTCTTTTGGACCAAGGTTACTTCGTCATTATAGTTAAGTCGCTTGATAGCCTCCTCTATACTCACCCACCGTACCTCATTTACCTCCATCTCGCCCTCTGACGATGGCTGGCTCGATTCAGCGAGATTTAGGGGGGTCATATTCCAAAATAAGACGACCTTCGGTCTCTTACCATGCATATAGGTGGTAACACCGGCAAGACTATCAATTTTGGCTTCATAGAGAGTTTCTTCTTTGATTTCTCGTAGCGCGGCTTCTACCCAGCGCTCCCCACTCTCCAACTTGCCTTTAGGCAGTGACCAATCGTCGTAACGTTCACGATGAACGATGAGGATTTGTCTGCCCTGGGGTGACTCGCGCCAGAGCAATCCCCCTGCTGCATGAATGAATTCAGTCTTCCGATCGTTCATGGAAGAATACTCCTTTCACACACCCCAAATATGTTTTAACCATTCAACCCTACATTGTTTCTTAGGCGATCAAATCAAGGTGCCTCAAAATCTATTTTACCTAGAAGTAAGTGGCTCGTTAAATTTGCAAGAATGAGTTAGCTGTTAAATAACTTGGCCCCCCAAATGTTCGATTGAGCTTCGTTCAACAGTGCGCCAATTTGATTTGTGTTTGGGGCAGACTGATTCTTGGGTTGGGGAAATAGTTCAGCAATATCTGGACTTCCGGTGTTTTGCTTACATTTGGCTAGTTCTGAAAGAGAGTTGGATCTTGAACCACGATCGAATCGACTCCTTTTGATTGTAGGTGGGTCAAAGACTCATGATCATCCACCGGACCAGCGATTATTCCAATACCAGCTTGATGGGCAGCTCTAATTTCAACGCTTGACAATTCTTTGGCGACATTGCCGGTAATCTGCACATAGCTGGCGCTGGTCTTTTGGGCCAAAGACACGACATCAGGCAAGGCCTTATCTAACAAAAGGACGGTCCGATATTCTGGAGATCTTTCCTTCATTTCGACTAACCAGTTCATGTTTTCAGAACCGATCATAATATAATTCGATAGATCTCGGAGATTTAATAATCGAGAAATCCAGGGAATGATCCGGGCGTCGTGGAGTATAAGATGATGGCCAATCATCATTTGCCAACAAGCCTTCAAGATACGTAACATATTTGGGCCGGTTGGCTTTCCATCAAGGCCAACCATTACTGGCAAGCCCAGATTGCCTCGACTGATGCCGATTTGAATCACATCAAGGTTCTGCGCTCTGGCTTTATTTATATCTGCAATTGAGTAACAAACGGCCGTCCGAAGATATCGATACTCAGCCGGCTCGATGCTCTGCTCCAAGTACTTCAGCCAGGCATTTACTCGATCTGGAATCCAATCGCGAAGTAGAGGCCAAGGGACCAGGAGTTTGTTTTCCAGGGAAACGGGAGTCTGAGAATAGCGCCAACTTGGGGTGAAGGCAAATCGGCTTAGATAAGTCTGAACAAGCCTGTCCCCTGGTGGAGTTCTTCTGATGTTGTCTTTGAGAGAGCTAGTCAAGAAGGTGCCATGAGCGCCAGCATACCGGCTTGTCATCTCTGGCACCTTGTTCTGATAGGCTTTAAAGGCGCTGATGCTAAGTCCAAAGGCATGTTTGCCCGGCTCGGCCAAGATAACAGGGTGATCGTTATCAAAAGTTAGCCGGGCGCCTTGGCTCAGATCCTTCACTTCGCCATGCCAGCTACCTTCGACCCTTATGATTTCATTTTTGCGACCCAGGTATACCCAAATATGCTCTAATTCGTACAGGTGATTAATGTCCCAATCCCACCAGATAGCATACTCAATTACTTTGTTTGCTCTGCCCCAGGCAGTTCCAAGACGAATGTGACGTTCGAAGGAGGGCGAGGGTCCATCGCGTTGGATAAAGCTATAGCCGGTCACTAAAGGCTGAAAGGGTTCAAAATTGTCCAGGCGGATATGTGGCGCATAGCGAGCGGCCATATCGAACAGGGTCGGATCCTGTTCCAAGTCCAAAAAGGCGTCTAATTCCGCCTCTGGCTCTTGCCCCCAATCTGCTAAGGCATCATCCATACGCTCTAGCCTAACGACAAGGCACACAATTTCAGTGACTCCTCTTACGCTTATAAATTTGGACCAGGGGCAAGCTGCTTATATTGCCCCCAGGTTCAGATAATTGATGAGAGGAGTTGTGGGCTGGGCGAAACCGGGAATGGTGTGGAAACCAACATGGGTTGAGACCCGGTTTCGCTCCAGTAAAGGCGTTTGCTTGTAAACGTGCCTAGGCACTTATCGCTTTGGTCCAGCATTTAGAATTTCTGGTGGGCAAGCCGCGGCGAATTTCTTGAAGTTATCCTCAAATCGAGAAGCCAATTGACCATATTTTTTGTCATATTCAGCCTTACTCGGCCAAGATTGGGCTGGAAATAGCACATCGTCAGGGACCTCCGGGCAGTGTTTTGGCACTTTAAAACCAAAAATGGGATCGACATAGTATTCCACATCTTCTAACTCGCCTTGCAGGGCGGCATTTAACAGCCGGCGAGTGTGTTTTATGCTAATGCGTTTGCCAACTCCATATGAACCGCCTACCCAGCCAGTGTTCAGTAGCCAACAATTGACCCCATAACGGTCAATCTTGCGCCGCAACAGGTCCGCATAAAACATCGGATGGTGAACCATGAAAGGTGCGCCAAAACAGGCACTGAATGTGATCTCCGGCTCTTCACCTAAGCCGACTTCTGTGCCGCCAACCTTGGATGTGTAGCCAGATATGAAATGATAGACTGCCTGGTTAGGCGACAAGCGAGCAATTGGTGGCATGACACCCTGGGCATCACAAGTAAGGGAGATAATGTTTTTGGGATGCCCGCCTCGTTTTTCGTTTACGGCATTGCCTATATAGGCTAGAGGATACGATGCCCTGGTATTCTCGGTTAGCGAATCATCATCAAGATCGATTTGCCGGGTGACCGGATCATAGATCACATTTTCCAAGACGGTGCCAAAACTTTGGGTGCAGGTATAGATTTCCGGTTCGGCCGTTGGCGAAAGCTGGATAACTTTAGCGTAACAGCCATTCTCAAAATTGAAAACCCCATCGTCACTCCATCCATGCTCATCGTCACCAATTAGCCCTCGTGTTGGATCGGCCGATAAGGTGGTTTTTCCAGTTCCTGATAGCCCGAAGAACAAGCCAACATCACCTTGATCACCTTGATTGGCGGAGCAGTGCATCGTCATCACGCCAGCCAACGGCAAAATGTAATTTAATACCGTAAACACACTCTTTTTGATTTCGCCGGCATAGGATGTATTTCCAATGATGGCCAGCTTGTCTTTCAGACTCAGCAGAATAAAGGTGCCGGATCGTGTGCCGTCAATGGATTCAAAGGCATGAAAGCCCGGTATTGACATGACGGTGAACTCCGGCATGTGAAGGCGGTAGTCTTCCCGGCTTTTTGGCACGATGAACATGTTTCTAGAAAATAAACCGTGCCAGGCCAATTCCGTGATTATCCTCACCGGCATTTGAAATTCAGGATCTGAGCCAGCATAACAATCTTGCACAAAGACATCTCGACCCTGTAAATAGCCCTGCATACGATTAAAGACCTCGTTAAATTGAGCAGGACTAATTGGCTTGTTATATTCCCCCCACCAAATGTGTTCTTCTGTATCAGGCTCACGCACGACATACTTGTCTTGCGCTGCCCGGGCTGTATGTTTGCCCGAGTCGACGACAATCGGCCCCATCTTCGAGATTTTTCCT
>PVMK01116098.1_pt1 | contig 45390 bp, 49 predicted proteins | sample 1853481 | NCBI WGS metagenome assembly PVMK01 (sample SAMN08533507, study PRJNA380276) | Marine sediment metagenome, whole genome shotgun sequencing project.
GTATATCGTCCCAATCGATATAGAACAGGGCGCTATTGAAAATCACCGAGTCACCAAACTGGGTGTGCATGCCCAGTTCATAGTTGGTGGTCGTATCGGATTTTATCAAAACTTCATCCGGCAATGCGCAAACATTTTGTTCGCCCTGGACAAGGTCTGTACAAGGAGGCACCGAATTAAGGCCGCCCAGTCGATAGCCTTCACTCACCGTGAGGTAGCCCATAATATCGTCGGTGAAGTGATAGGAGGTGTTGAATTTGAAGATATTATCGTCGTCATCCACATCGTTGTCTTGTAACACAAGGTTGATCGAATCCGGAGGATCACCAAAGAAGACAGTGTCGAGCAGCGGCAGGGCAAAGCCCTGGGATGCATCGTCTTCAAACTTGAACCACCGGGCGCCGACAGTTATCTGCCATGCATCTGTTATGTTGTAGCCAATTTCTCCAAATACGGCCTGTTCTGTGATGTCTTCCTTGATCTTTTCATAATATTCCAGTGAATCGGGCCGCAACTGCACACCGCCCAGTTCATCCACGGCAAACTGATCGAAGCCGGGCGTGTACTCCTGGTTCAACTGGTCAAGTTTAAAATCGCGGTAGAACGCGCCCACAATCCAGTTGAGAGGGCCGTCGCTGGTTGATACCAGGCGCAGTTCCTGGGTGAAGGTCTCCTCATCCTGGTCTTCCCGGGTGAAAGCGGAAAAGCTGGGGAACAGTTCATAGCCGTATTCAAAATTGAGCAGCAGATCGGTCTGGTCCCGGTTGCCGTTTTCATTGTATTCGGAATAGCCGGTGGCGGAGGTCAACTCGGCGAAGCCCAGATCGACAACAAGTTCCAGGGCGAGCAACTCGTTTTTCCGATCATTGGGCTCTACAAAGCGGTGAGCGGCTTCGTAATCACCCGTGTTGAAGGAGTCTTTGTGGTTGATCTGTCGACCGCCGATCTCCGCTTTCTGATAGTAGTAGCTAAGGGTGCCGTCCAGTTTGTCCCCGGTATAGCGCACGGCCAGTCGGCCGGACCAGGTTTCTTCCGTATTGACGTCATCTTTTTGTTTCAGGTTGGCCCGCACGGCATCGGAGTTGCTGAAATCCGGCTGGGGGTTGGACACACCCGCTTCTCGCACCAGGAATTTGTAATCGATAAAGCCGGGGTCGTCCAGGTAGTCCAAAGACGCGCGCACGGCCAGTCGCTCTTCAATAATCGGGATATTGATGGTGCCGCCACCCGCGTAGCCCAGGTCACCCGACTCGTTCAGGTCGTAGACATCGCCGCGCAAATCAAAGCTTAATGCATCAGCCTGCGGCTTATTGGGGATATAGCGAACGGCGCCACCCAGCGTTCCGGCACCATACAGCGTGCCCTGGGGCCCGATCAGCACCTCGATACGCTCCATGTCATTGAGCTTCATGTCGGCATAGAGGGGAATTTCCCCAATATAGATGCCAACGGTGTCGCCGCCGCCATTGCCTACTGTGCTTTCAGTCGCATTCAGTGCATCCACGTTCAGGCCGCGTACGGTGAGAACATTGCCACTGCGTGGCCCCTGGTCCACAATAGTCATGCCAGGCACGCGCCGCGCGATATCTGACAGGTCGGTAAGGCGCTCCCGCTCGATCAGGTCGCTGGACAGGGCGGTAATATTGAGTGGTATGTCCTGGATGGATTGTGCGCGGCGCGTGGCCGTCACGATCACTTCCTCCAGCATGGTTTCCTGTGCGGTGGCATACCCGGATACCAGCGTAGCTGCAATGGCCGCCGATAGTGTGCTGATCTGGAACTTTGTGTTACTACGCATTGTCACCCCTGTTTATCTTTGTTGTTGGCCGTGCATTGTGCATTTGGGCCAGCGGCAGGCTTGTCCGTGTCATCCGAATTAGCCTTTTATTTTTGATGTCCCTGGAGCTTCCCCGACCAAGGCACCGCCGCTTTTATTATTCCACCTAATTTATCATCACTGCCGTACCCGGGGATATTGTCCAGATTGCGCAAAAATACCGTTTCCCGGGGTACGGTTAAGCCCGCGATAAGGCCTGCCACGCACCAAAACGGGTAGAAATGTGCCGTTTTTCAAAACAGCACGCGACTGCGGATCGTTCCCTTGATACTCGCCAGTTTGGACAGGGCCATATCGCTGTACTGCGCATCCACATCGATGACCACGTAGCCCACCGCCTCGTTGGTTTGCAGGAATTGGGCAGAGACATTGAGATTGTTCTCCAAAAAGACCTTATTGATGGCGCTCATGATACCCGGCGTATTGTGGTGAATATGCAGCAGGCGGTGACAGCCCTCATGCTCCGGCAGGGCCACCTCCGGAAAGTTGACCGAGGAGATACTGCTGCCGTTGTCGCTGTAACGAGCCAGTTTCTCCGCCACTTCCATGCCGATGTTTTCCTGCGCTTCCACGGTGCTGCCACCGATGTGTGGAGTTAAAAATGTGTTGTCGAAGCTGCGCAGTGGTGAGATGAACTCTTCATCGTTGGAATGCGGTTCTACTGGGAACACGTCGATACCGGCGCCACCGAGGTGGCCGTTTTCCAGGTTCTCGGCCAGTGCGTCGATATCGACCACGGTGCCGCGCGATGCATTGATCAGTATGCTGCCCGGCCGCATCCGGGCCAGTTGCTCGGCGCCGATCACATTCTGGGTGGAGCGGGTCTCAGGCACGTGCAGGCTCACCACATCCGAGCTGCCAAGCAGTTGATTCAGGCTGAATCCCTGTGGCGCTTGCGCGAGGATATCTCGGAGACCATTTCCCGCTGGACACCCTATAAGAATGATATTTCCACATTGATTTCAAGGGTTCCCGATTTCCTGGCGGAGGTGGAGGCGGTGGTCAGCGCGAAATATCCTGAGTTCGAGATTATCTGGTTTGGCCATATCGGCGACGGTAATGTACACCTCAACGTGTTGAAACCGGATGACTTGCCGATGGAGGAATTCCAGCGGCGTTGTGGCGAGGTCAGCAAATGGGTGTTCGAGATCGTGCAGCGCTATGGGGGCAGTATTTCTGCGGAGCACGGTGTTGGACTGCTGAAGAAAGATTACTTGCACTACAGTCGCTCGCCATTGGAAATCGAAATCATGCGCCAGATAAAGTTGGCTTTTGATCCGGAGGGTATTATGAACCCTGGTAAGATTTTTGATAGCACCAAACCAAAAGCCTATTCGGCGTAGAGAGTTTTCACACCATCCGGCGTACCCAGCAAAAGAACATCCGCAGGTTTCAGCGCAAACAGCCCGTTGGTCACCACCCCGGTGATATTGTTGATCTTCTCCTCAGTGGCCAACGGCTGCGGAATAGAGAAGTTGTACACATCCAGAATGACATTGCCGTTGTCGGTGACCACGCCCTCCCGGTAGATCGGGTCGCCGCCCAGCTTGACCAACTCACGGGCCACATAGCTGCGGGCCATGGGAATAACCTCCACCGGCAGCGGAAACTGCCCCAGGGTATGCACCAGTTTGCTCTCGTCCGCGATGCAGATAAATTCCCCCGCCACCGCCGTCACGATCTTCTCCCGGGTCAGCGCCGCCCCGCCGCCCTTAATCAGCTGTAGAACAGCATTGGCCTCGTCGGCGCCGTCGATATAAAAGTCCACCCGATCCACCGTGTTGAGTTCATACACCGGGATGCCATGGCTTTTTAATCGCTGCGCAGAGGCCTCTGAGCTGGCCACCGTGGCGTTGATCAGGCCCTTGATGTCGGCCAGGGCATCGATGAAGAGGTTGGCGGTGGAGCCGGTGCCGATGCCCAGTACCGTGTCGTTTTCGAGTTTGGGCCGAACATACGCCAGCGCCGCGTCCGCCACTGCCTGCTTCATTTCGTCCTGGGTCATGTGCTGTCCTTTGGGTATTTTTATGGGTAGGCGCCAGCCATTATAGGGCAGGGTATTCCGGGGACACTATACTTCATTCCATTTTAGCCCAGACCTGTTGGATGGTTTCGGCTGGAATTAAGTGTCCCCAGAATACCTGGTGCTGAAAAACAGGCGCCGCTCCATTAAGATGGCCATGCCTTTTGTATTTTTTGGAAGTGTGCCGATATGCCACAGTCTTACATCAAGCGCATCCTGGATGCGCGGGTCTACGATGTCGCCCGGGAGACCCCGGTGGATGAAGCCACCCTCATGTCGCGCCGGCTGGACAACAAGGTCTGGTTAAAGCGCGAGGATTTGCAGCCCGTGTTTTCCTTCAAGTTGCGCGGCGCATACAACAAGATGTATCGCCTCAGCGAGGCACAGCGGGCAAAAGGCGTGGTTGCGGCTTCTGCCGGCAACCACGCCCAGGGCGTGGCAATGGCAGCGCAGAAGATGAATGTGAAGGCCACTATTGTCATGCCGCGCACCACGCCCCAGATCAAGGTGGATGCTGTACGCAATCGCGGCGCCCGTGTGGTCCTGCATGGGGATTCTTACGATGAGGCCGCCGTTTATGCGGCGAAACTGGTGGCGGAGAAGGACATGACCTATGTGCACCCCTTCGACGACCCGGATGTAATCGCGGGGCAGGGCACTGTGGGTATGGAAATTGTGCGGCAGCATCAACAGCCCCTGGACGCCCTGTTCGTGCCGGTGGGTGGGGGTGGTTTGCTCGCCGGTGTGGCCGCCTATGTGAAATACGTCTGGCCCCGGACCCGCATTATCGGGGTCGAGCCGGAGGATGCGGCCTGTTTGCAGTTGGCGCTGGAGCGTGGCCGCCGGGTCACCCTGCCAGAGGTGGGCCTGTTTGCCGATGGTTGCGCAGTAGCCCAGGTGGGCAGGGAAACCTTCCGCGTTATTCGCGATACCGTCGACGAGGTCATCACCGCGTCCACTGATGAGATGTGCGCCGCGATCAAGGATATCTTTGAAGACACGCGCAGTATCGCCGAACCGGCCGGCGCCCTGGCACTGGCCGGCCTGAAGAAATACGTTGAGCGTACCGGTGTGAAAGGGCAGGACTTGCTGGCGATTGTCAGCGGCGCCAATACTAATTTTGATCGTTTGCGTTATATCTCTGAACGCACCGAGGTGGGTGAGCACCGGGAGGCGGTGATCAGTGTGACCGTCCCGGAACAGCCCGGCAGCTTCAAGCAGTTTTGCAGCATCCTGGGTCGGCGCAATATCACGGAATTCAACTACCGCTATGCGGATGCCGCCTCCGCCCAGGTGTTTGTCGGTCTTTCGGTGGTGCCCGGTGGCGAAGATCTGGCGGAGCTACTCGCCGACTTGCATCGGCGCGGTTATAGCACCGAAGACATGACCGACAATGAGGTGGCCAAGTTGCACGTGCGTTATATGGTGGGTGGGCATGCGCCGAGCCTGGCGGAGAACGAGTTGGTTTATCGGGTGGAGTTTCCCGAACGTCCCGGTGCCCTGCTTAAATTTCTGTCCGGGCTGGGGCGGCGCTGGAACATCTCCATGTTCCACTATCGCAACCACGGGGCCGCCTATGGACGGATTCTGCTGGGGGTGCAAGTTGCAAAAAATGAACACCGGGCATTCGAGCAGGTGCTGGACCAGATCAACTTCCGCTACTGGGAGGAGACCGATAATAGCGCCTATCAGCTCTATCTTGGTAGAAGGGAGCCTAATTCAGAAAAAAGTCAGTAATCATGTGGTCTGTGGGCTTTTCTTTTACTCAGGGCTGGTATAGAATTTTCTCGAAGTTGTTAAATAATTACAAAAATTAGTAGTTGCTTTTATAATAAGGGTGTAGGCACAGGCTTCTCAGAGAACCGGCCTCAATGTTAGTGGGACATATTTAAAGTGAAGCGTAAACCAGATTTTTTGCTGATTCTAATGGCGGTCTTTGGGATGGGTGTGCTTGTCACACTGCTTCTTCCCATGGCAAACAACACGGTTGCCGCCCCGGCATCCGAGTTACAGGCTGGCGTCATCATCCGGGATTGACCCCCGGCGGTGCCAGCTCACTCCTTGCAAATATGCAGGGCGGCATCCGATGCAATAAAATTCAGGGAAATATCCCACTCCTCCCGTGGAATGCAATCTACTTGCTGGTTGGCGTGTGCCAGGCCCACCAGTAGTGGCCCGGTAATGCCGGCCAGGGTCCGGTCGTAGAAGCCGCCGCCCATCCCCAGTCGTCCCCCCTGCAGATCCCAGCCCACCAGGGGCAGAAAAACAATATCCAGGTCCTGGGCCGGGCAACAACGCGCCTGCGCCGGTGGTTCCGGTATGCCAAAACGGTTTTTAGACAGGACCGAGTCCGGCCGCCATTCGGCGAAGCGCAGGCTGTTGTCGGCTTCTATCACCGGCAAAAATAGTTGCTTGTGCTGTGCGCGACCCAGTTTGCTCAGTGGGGTGGTATCTATTTCTCCATCGGCTGCCAGATAGAGTGCGATACGCTGTGCTGTGGACCAGCCCGGCAGATCAGCGATGTGGCCTGATACGGCCCGTGCGGCCAGGCCTTGTTGATCGGCGCTCAGGGCTTGCCGGCGATGACGCAGTGTACTGCGCAGTTGGGCCTTACTGGGGTTGGCATCTGGCATAAGAAGTGGGATTCCCGGCATACCGCTGACAGCACTGCCCTTGAACCCGATGGTTCAAGGTGGCGGTTCCTGCACTGTATCAGGCTTTCCGGTCGAGGCCGGACTTGCACACCAACAGCAACGAGAAACCTCCGGTTAACAATTTATCGGCTCGAGGACTGTGTGTCTGGCGCATAAGCCAGGGATCCAACTGAAGTATAGCCCAGAAAATGCAGGGGCAGTTTACTTAATTCCGATAGTGTTAACTAAGTCCCGGAATACGGGAATACGGGAATACGGGGATACGCGAAAATCAGCCCATTTCCAGCTGGCGCAGCTGATAGAGGGCATCGTCCAGCTTGCGGTTGAGGCGTTTGACCGAGTCGTCGTCGGGTGTGGCTGCCCCGGTGTCGGTCTGTTCAGATGCCTGCAATAATTCGTAGCTGAGGTTGAGCGCGGCCATTACGGCAATACGCTCCAGTCCTATGACCTTGCCCGTGTCCCGGATACTGCGCATTTGTTTGTCCAGGTACTTGGCGGACACGGCCAGTTCGGCCTCCTGGTCTTCAGGGCAGGCCACCTGGTATTCTTTGTCCAGGATTTTTACGGTCACGGTGTGGGGTTGGCTCACTAGTGTACCTCGTCATTCCATTGTGCGCAGACGGTTAATCATAGCCTCGACCTTGGTCTGGGCCAGTGCATTTTTATCGATCAGGCTTTGCCGCTCCTGATGCCAGCCAGCACTGTCTGTCTTGAGTATCTGGTTTTCGCGATTCAGGTCGTTGCACAGAGCGATCAGCTCATCGATCTTCTGTTCAAGTACCTTGAGTTGGTTTTCCGCCATGGAGTTATACTGGGGTAGGTATTATTGGAGTCCTACTATAGTGGCGCTTGGCACTGAGGTCAACGACACAAAATTCATAAATATCAATAGCCTGCCAAGCTTTTTACAGCTATCGGTAGAGGTGCGGTGCAACCGCACCCGGTATTGGTATATCCGGGGGAGCGCAGTATGTACGACGATTTACAGGGTAAAGTGGGCGTCTTCGACTTTGACGAGTTCGCAAATCATCTGTTGGAGCAGGGTCTTGAGGCCTCACCCTCTGAATTGCATGGTTTTCTGTGTGGTCTGCTGTCCGGTGGGGCCGCGGCCGAGCCGGAGGCGGGCCTGAATGCCCTGGATCAATCCCTGGGCCTGGTTTTGCATGGCGAACTGGCGGACCATACCATGCAGTTATACACGGTCACGGCCGGGGCGCTGGAGGACGAAGAATTCGACTTTCATCCTCTGTTGCCCGATGACGACGAAGATATTGCCCAGCGCACCGCCGCCCTGGCTGCCTGGAGCCGTGGTTTTTTGGCGGGGTTTGCCCACATGACGGCAGGGACGGGCAAAGCCCCGGCCGCACTGTCCGAGGACAGCAGCGAAATTCTCAAGGATTTTTCAAATATTGCCGAGGCCGACGTGGATGAAGGCGAGCCCGGCGTGGATGAAGGCGAGCCCGAGGATGAGGCTGAGGGCAGCTATATGGAACTTGTCGAGTACCTGCGTTTTGCCACGCTCAATGTATATATGGACACTCGCGCCAGAATGCAGGAACAGGGTATTTCACCCGGTGAAGGGCAGCCCATACATTAGCTGTGGTAATCTCTGCGCCATATTGAGCAGCAGCATTGCAGGCACCGGCCAGTTTTATCATGAGTATCAGTAAATCCGAATTTGCCCGTCGGCGGAAAAACCTGATGGCGCTGATGGAGCCCAACAGCATTGCCATTATTCCCTCGGCCCGGGAGCGGCTGCGCAGCCGCGATGTCGAGTACCCCTTTCGCCAGGACAGTGATTTTTATTATTTGTCGGGATTTACCGAGCCGGATGCAGTGCTGGTACTGGTGCCCGGCCGTCGGCACGGTCAGTTCGTCATGTTCTGCCGGGAGCGGGATGAGGGCATGGAATTATGGCATGGATACAGGGCCGGCCCGGAGGGGGTTTGTGCAAAGCACGCCGCCGATGATGCCTTCCCTATTGGCGATATCGATGACATCCTGCCCGGCCTGATTGAGGGCCGGGAGCGGGTTTATTACTCTATGGGGCGCAGTACCGACTTCGATCGCCAGATAATGGAATGGGTGAACGCTATTCGGGGCAAGGAAGCGAGCGGCGCGGTGCCGCCGGGGGAATTTACCGACCTGGATCATATGCTGCACGAATTGCGCTTGTATAAAAGTGCCGCGGAGCTGCGTTTGCTGCGCCGGGCGGGGGAGATTACTGGCCGTGCCCACCAGCGCGCCATGCGCAGCTGTCGTGCGGGCATGTATGAATACCAGTTGGAGGCGGAACTGCAACACGAATTTGCCTCCTCAGGGGCGAGGCATCCGGCCTATCCCAGTATCGTCGCCAGCGGCGATAACGCCTGTACCATGCACTACGTTGATAACAGCAGTAAAATGCGTGATGGCGATCTGGTGTTGATCGATGCCGGTTGTGAGCTGGAATATTATGCTGCCGATGTGACGCGCACTTTCCCGGTAAACGGGCGCTTCAGTCGAGAGCAGCGGGCGCTGTATGACCTGGTGTTACAGGCGCAACTGGCGGCGATAGACCAGATAAAACCGGGCAATCACTGGAATCAACCGCACGATGCCAGCGTCAGGGTCATCACCCAGGGGCTGGTGGACCTCGGCCTGCTCAAGGGCAGGGTAGCCAGCCTGATCAAGCGCGAGGCATACCGCGCCTTTTATATGCATCGGGTAGGTCACTGGCTGGGGCTGGATGTGCACGATGTTGGTGACTATCGCCTCGGTGGGCAGTGGCGCCTGCTCGAGCCCGGGATGGTCATGACGGTGGAGCCCGGTCTCTACATATCGCCGCAGCATAGCAAAGTGGCTAAAAAGTGGCGTGGCATTGGCATCCGCATCGAGGACGATGTTGTTGTGACGAATCAGGGCTGCGAAGTTATCAGTTCTGGCGCCCCAAAAACCGCAGAGGAAATAGAGGCCTTGATGGCCGCCTGACCGCAGTCATTGTTTTTCACAGTTCGCCCGTTAAAATAGTGGCCCGCGGGCAGCCCCAATAATACAGGCAAGAGGACATAGCATGAGCCAGACCCCCAGCGAATTAAAATACGCCAGCAGCCACGAGTGGGCCCGGTTGGAAGAAGATGGCACGGTTACCGTCGGCATCACAGACCACGCCCAGGAAGCCCTGGGAGATGTGGTGTTTGTGGAATTGCCTGATGTTGGAACGACCCTGGCGGCGGCGGACGATGCGGGGGTTGTCGAGTCGGTCAAGGCCGCTTCCGATATCTACGCGCCGATAGGGGGTGAGGTCATCGCCATCAATGAGCAGCTGGAAGACGAGCCGGAGACGGTCAATTCCGACCCCTACAACGATGGCTGGTTCTACAAGCTACAGCCTTCCGACACCAGTGAGCTGGACGCCCTGCTGTCTGCTGAGGACTATCAGCAGCAGTGTGACGACGAATAAGCGCTAATTTCTCCCGGAACCGCCTGTGGATGATCTCTTCCTGCGCAAAGGCGCAGACCGTCGCCTGCGCGGTGGTCACCTGTGGGTGTATTCCAACGAGGTGGACAGCGTGCGTTCACCGCTGGGAGGCTTTCGCGCCGGTGACACGGTGTGTGTCAGAAGCGCCGATGGCAAATTGCTGGGCACTGCCTACATGGAGCCCCACGCACTGATCTGTGCCAGGCTATATGCGCCCGACGAGCAGCGCCCCCTGGACCAGGCACTCTTCAGGTCGCGACTGGAAACGGCACTGGTCGGCCGGCAGTGCGCTTTCGAAAAACCGTTTTATCGCCTGGTCTACGGCGACAGTGACACATTGCCCGGTCTCGTTATCGACCGCTTCGGCGATTTCCTGGTAGTCCAGCTCAACAATGAGGGCATAGAGCGTCACCGCGATCCCCTGGTACAGGCCCTGATCGCTACCGTACAACCCCGCGGAATCCTGCTGCGGGGGGACAGTCGCAGCCGCCGGGAGCAGGGCTTGTCCGACGACAGCGAGGTGGTGTACGGCGACGTTCCCCGACAGGTGCCGCTGGAAGAGAACGGCGTACAATTTCTGGCGCCGGTCTACGATGGCCAAAAAACCGGCTGGTTTTACGACCACCGCATGTCGCGCGCCCGCCTGGCGACCTGGGTGCGGGGAAAATCCGTACTGGATGTATACAGCTACATCGGTGGCTGGGGTATTCAGGCCGCCGCCTTTGGCGCCACTGATGTGTGCTGCGTGGACAGCTCTGCGGCGGCTCTGGAAGGCGTGGTAGCCAATGCCCGCCTCAACGACCTCCAGAGCCGGGTAACGGTGCGTCGCGGCCCGGCCGCGGAAACCATGGCGGCCATGCGCACTGAGGGTTGCCAGTTCGATGTGGTCATCCTCGATCCACCGGCCTTTATCCAGCGCAAAAAAGACCTCAAAAAAGGTATCGCCGCCTACCGCCGTATCAACGAACTGGGCCTGCGACTACTGCAGCCTGACGGCCTGCTGGTCTCCGGTTCCTGCTCTATGCATTTGTCCCGGGCCGACCTGATATCCGCCATGCAGCAGGCCGCGGTGCGCGCGGGCTGTCAGTTGCGCGTGGTGGAGCAGGGCGCCCAGGGGCCGGATCACCCGATTCATCCTGCGATTCCTGAAACGGAGTATTTGAAAGCTATTTTTGCTCGTAAGCTTTGACTGCTGAGCCACGGCTCTCCTTTCGAGTAGAATTCCAACGCTATTGCGGTAGTTCCATAACGACCCGTATACCAACATCCGAGCTCCGTGCCTTGCGTTGGGCGAAGGCCCTGGCGTTGGCGCGAATAGACCAGGCATCGGAGAGGGCCGAGCCGCCGCGCAGTTCGCGGCTTTCACAATTGCCAAACAACTGTGGCATGCCGTTTTGCGGTGGCTTGGTATTGGAATCCACACAGTCCTTGGTCCATTCCCAGACATTGCCGTGCATGTCGAAGATTCCCCAGTCATTGGCGTCAAAGCTACCTACCGGCGCCGGCTTACCGTACCAGGCCCCGCCGCATTCGGTACAATTGGCGCGGCCGTCGCCAACCGCATCGCCCCAACTATAGGTCTTGGTGGATCGGGCACGCGCCGCGTACTCCCACTGGGTGGAGCTGGGCAGGGTGTAGTGGTAACCAGTCTGGTAACTGAGCCAGGCCACCAGGGATTCGGCCCGGTCCCAGCTGATCCCTGAGACCGGCAGGTCATCCTGGACTATATCGAAGGAGCGCAAATCCGCGGATTTGGTCGCGGTGAGAAACTGCCGGTACATGCCAGCAGTGATTTCCGTCTTGCTGATAGCGAAGGGCCGGGCGATCTCCACCACCAGGGTTTCCGGATCGTCACTCATGCGGCCGCCCCCGAATGCATACCTGCCCTCAGGGACCACGATCATCTCCGGCCCGGTGCCACCACTGGGCAGAGGGTGCGAGAACGTATCTCCGGCGTGATAAGTTTCCGCCCCGTGAGTTAGCCTGGCCATCAGTGCAAGGATAATTACAAAGAGAAACCGAATTACAGTTAAAAGTCTATTGTCAGTCATGATCCAGTCCTTACTCCTGCGCAAGGCGGGAGCTCGTTGATGTTTACCGTGATTATAACTTTAGCAACTATTCTGGAAATTGCCCGTTGATCTGGTGGGATTGGCAGGGGAAACCCGTTAAGTCAGTCTCTCAAAGAGATTACCGGCCAGCCCGATTCCCGGGCGCGGACCAGCAATGTGTCATCCGGATCCACAGCCACCGGGTTATCCACCAGTTCCAGCAGGGGCAGGTCATTGTGCGAGTCGCTGTAAAAGTAAGCGCCGGCCAGGGTGGTGTCCCGGCCATCCAGCCAGGCGTACAGGCGAGTGACCTTGCCCGCATGGTAGGAAGGTATCCCGGTGGGTTCACCTGTGTAGAGGCCGTCCACGATCTGGGCCTCACAGGCCAACAACTCCGCCACCCCCAGCGCAGTCGCAATAGGCCTGGTGATAAAGTGATTAGTGGCAGTAATGATCAATAGCTCATGCCCCTGCTTCCGGTGATCGTCAATCAGCGCAGCGGCTTTGGGCAGCATGATGGGCTCGATCTTGCTGGTCATGAAGTCCTGGTGCCAGGCGTCCAGTTCTGTCTGCGGGCGCCCTTTCAGGGGTCCCAGGGCGAAGTGCAGGTAGGCGGTGATATCCAGGCTGCCCGACTGGTAGTCCGCATAGAATTGATCGTTGCGGGCAGCGAAACCCTCACCGTCTACCAGGCCCCGTTCACAGACAAAACGACCCCACAAATTGTCGCTGTCACCAGCGATCAGGGTGTTGTCCAGGTCGAAAATCGCCAGTGTCACGGTATGCGCCTCAAAAAATGGTCGGCCAGCATAGCCGGTGTGCCCCCGATAGTAAATTTCTCAGGGCCGTGAAAGTGTGGAACAATGGTCGACTCTAACTAATGAGTGGCGCCTTGAAGTGATCGATTCAGACGGCTTTCGAGCGAATGTGGGAATAGTGCTGGCCAATGACCGGGGTCAGGTATTGTGGGCCCGGCGGGTAGGTGGGCGCGATGCCTGGCAGTTCCCCCAGGGTGGCATTGATTCCGGTGAATCACCGGAGCAGGCACTGTATCGGGAGTTGCACGAGGAAGTTGGCCTGTCGGGCGATGCGGTGGAGGTTCTGGGCTTTACCCGTGGTTGGCTGCGCTATCGCCTGCCCCGGCGTTTTATCCGCAAGGGACAGAAACCCCTGTGTATCGGCCAGAAACAGAAGTGGTTTCTGCTGCGCATGCTGGAGGGTGATGCCGCTGTGCAACTGGATCGCAGCGGCAAGCCCGAGTTTGATCACTGGCAGTGGGTCAGTTACTGGTATCCACTGAACCAGGTGATTTCCTTCAAGCGTGAAGTCTACCGCAAGGCCATGAAAGAGTTGGCCCTGCCCTTTGGTCGCCATACCGAAAAATGGGGGGAGGGATAAACCTCTATGCTTGAAACACTGCGCCATATCGTACAGGAGGTCAATGCAGCCGAGGGCCTGGGTGATGCCCTGGAAATCATTGTCCGGCGTGTGCGCGATGCCATGGGAACCGAGGTGTGCAGTGTCTATATGCGCGAACCGGCCACCGGCCGTTACGTGTTTCGCGCCACCGAGGGGCTCAATCCGGATCTGGTCGGTCAGGCCAGTCTTGCTGATGGTGAGGGCCTGGTGGGCCTGGTCGCGGTGCGTGAGGAGCCGGTCAATCTGGAAAATGCCGAGAAGCACCCGGATTTCTGCTTACTCCCCGGTATTGGGGAAGAGCAGTACCACGCGTTTCTCGGAGTGCCGATTATTCACCAGCGTGAGGTATTGGGAGTGCTGGTAGTTCAGCAGAGCCAACAACGTCGTTTTGACGAGAGCGATGAAGCCTTCCTGGTCACCATGTCGGCCCAGCTGGCTGGTGTTATCGCACACGCCCAGGTTACCGGCGCGGTACAGGAGGAGGTATTGGCCGGGGCGGGTGCGCCGGCGAAAATCAGCGGTGTGTCCGGGGCGCCGGGCATCGCCATCGGTACCGCCGTGGTGGTATCGCCAATAGCGGATATGTATGCGGTACCACGGCGCAAAGCGCAGGATCGGCGGCAGGAGGTGCGCGCTTTCAGGGAAGCCCTGCAATATGTGGTTGTGGATATCCAGGCCGTGGCCGACAACCTGGGGGCCGAGCTAAGCCCGGAAGATCACGCCCTGTTCGATGTCTACCTCGGTATTCTGGATGACTCGACCATAGGCGCAGAAGTGGTCGGTCTGATCAAGGCAGGAGAATGGGCCCAGGGGGCCCTGAGTCAGGTGATGATAGAGCACATTCGCCACTTCGAGCGGATGGAGCACAGTTACCTGAAAGAGCGTGCCGTGGACGTGAAAGACCTGGGTACGCGAGTACTTGCTTACCTGCAAGAGGCCGATAAGGAAGAGCGGGTGTACCCGGACCATACTATTCTGGTGGGAGAAGAACTGACCGCTTCGTCCCTGGGGGAGATTCCCCGGGAGAAACTGGCCGGCCTGATTTCAGTGCGCGGCTCGGGCAATTCCCATGTGGCCATTCTGGCCCGTGCCATGGGTGTGCCCACGGTAATGGGTGCTGTAGATCTGCCCTACACCATGCTGCAGGACCGCGAGTTGGTCATCGACGGTTACAACGGCACGGTGCATCTCAACCCGCTGCCGGAGGTGAAGCGACGTTTTCAGGAGATAGTGGACCAGGATCGGGCCCTGACCCGTGACCTGGAGTCCCTGCGGGATGAGCCCTGCGTAACCCTGGATGGCCACCGCATGCCGCTGTGGGTCAATACGGGATTGATGGCGGATGTTACCCGGTCTCTGGAGCAGGGCGCCGAGGGCGTGGGGCTGTACCGTACAGAGGTTCCCTTCATGTTGCGGGAACGGTTCCCCAGTGAAGAAGAGCAGCGACAGATCTATCGCAACCAACTGGAGGCTTTCGCGCCAAAGCCGGTGACCATGCGCACCCTGGATATTGGCGGGGACAAGGCCCTGCCTTATTTCCCTATCGAGGAAGACAACCCCTTCCTGGGTTGGCGCGGTATCCGCGTGACCCTGGATCACCCCGAGATATTCCTGGCCCAGATTCGCGCCATGCTGAAGGCCAATGAGGGCCTGGGTAATTTGCGCATCATGCTGCCCATGATCTGTAATGTCTCAGAAGTGGACGAGGCGCTGGATCTTATCCACCGCAGCCACCGGGAGCTGCTACAAGAGGGGGTCAAAGGGGAATTGCCGCCGATTGGTGTGATGATTGAAGTGCCTGCGGCAGTCTACCAGGCCCGGGTTTTGGCCAGGCGGGTGGATTTTCTGTCGGTGGGCAGTAACGACCTGACCCAGTACCTGCTGGCGGTGGATCGCAACAATGCCCGCGTGGCGGATCTGTACCACTTGATGCACCCGGCAGTTTTACAGGCTCTCAGCGATGTCGCGCGGGCGAGCAAGGCCGAGGGCATACCTGTCAGCCTCTGTGGCGAACTGGCCGCAGACCCGGAGGGGGCAGTGCTGCTGCTGGCCATGGGCTACGACGTGCTGTCCATGAACGCCACCGCCCTGCCCAAGGTCAAGAAGGCCCTGCGCAACGTCAACCTCAGCGAAGCCCGGGAGTTGCTGGACGAAGTCATGGAGATGGAACAGGCCAGCACGATTCACCAGCGGCTGGAACAATTCCTCACCGAACATGGCATGGAGAAGTTCATACATAATCCTGTGGATTGACAACACTATTTGGCATATTCGTGGCGGCGGATCAGAGCCTAAACCAAAATCGAGGCTGTTCTTCTGGTTCAGCAGCGTGGCATCAAACCAGCGCGAATTCGAACTCCCGCTCGTCTCGTATTTCCCCCAGCTCGTTAAAGCTCAGCTCCCGCCAACTGGCCAGGCCGCTGCTGTCCGTCCACACAGTGGTAGTAGAGCGCGTGCCATAGCTCCCGGTGACGATAAACTGGGCTGACAAGATCTGATCCATCTCACTCTCCATGCCGTGAGAGCGCAGCGCCTGCAGGTCTGCCAGGTGCGGGTCGCTCACCACGGTTGTCAGCGCCTCATGAGTCAGGGGCTCGCTATCCAGGAGACTCTTTAGTTTGGTCTTACCGATATCAACCTTGGGCCAAGGCGTGTCCAGGCGGGCATTGCTCAGCCCGTAGATGCCAGGTGGCAGGCACAGCGGAGCGCGCTCCGCTGCGGGCAGGCTGTTGGTGAAATACCACAGGCTGTTCCGGTCACCCAACAACAGGTTGAAGCCCGCATAATCCCCCGCCTGTGCCGCTATGTCCTGCAGATAGGCCTGCGGGCCCCGCCGTCCCGCAAGGTAGTCCAGCGGCAGCTTGCCGCGGGAGCGGGGGGCCGCAGCTGTGCGTGACGGGTCGCGGTAGTTGGTTATCGCTGCGAAGCGGCCACCGCGAGTGACACCCATCCAGGTGCCACCCTGGTCCAGGTCACGCCCCGCCAGCAGCCCTGGATAGTCCGTCCAGAATTGTGACACGGCGGTGGGCCTGGCGTGGAACTCATCCCGATTGGCGGCTACCACCAGCGGATAGCGGGTGGAGGTTTGATGGGCAAAAATCAGCAGGCACATATATAGGACACGACATCAGGGAATCAATTGTTAAACGCCACGGGGTGGATGATAATACCGTTTTTGCATCCCGATTACTTGTGCCTGCCAACACTGGCCGGTGTTTCGAGCGGGCACTCACTGACACGCAACTATGCTGACTTATCCTCAAATAGATCCGGTGGCGATTTCCCTGGGTCCGGTGAAAGTCCACTGGTATGGACTCGCTTATCTGGCCGGCCTGGCCTTCGCCTGGTGGTTCGCAGTGCGTCGCACCCGTCGCCCCTGGTCTGCGGTGCGACGCGAGCAGGTGGACGACCTCATTTTTTACGCCGCTCTGGGGGTGGTCCTGGGTGGCAGATTTGGCTACGCGTTGTTTTACGGCGGCGACAAGTTGGCACAGGATCCGACCTGGTTATTGCGCGTATGGCAGGGCGGCATGTCTTTTCACGGTGGGTTTCTGGGTGTGCTGATCGCTATGTACCTGTTTGCCCGCCGCCAACACATCGTCTTTGGGGCGCTGATGGATTTTGTCGCGCCACTGGTGCCACTGGGTCTGGCATTTGGCCGGCTGGGAAATTTTATCGGCCAGGAATTGTGGGGCCGGCCCAGCGAGGTGGCGTGGGCCATGGTGTTTCCCAGGGATCCACTGCAACTCGCCCGGCACCCATCACAGTTGTACCAGTTTGCCATGGAAGGTGTGTTGCTGTTTTTTATCCTGATGTGGTTTTCATCCAGGGAGCGACCCGCCTGGGCGGTGTCTGGCGTGTTCTCCCTCGGCTACGGTTGCCTGCGTTTTGTCGCAGAGTTTTTCCGGGAGCCGGACCAGCATATCGGCTTCCAGGCTCTGGGCTGGATGACACGCGGGCAAATGTTGTGCCTGCCGATGATCGCGCTGGGTGTCTATTTGATTGTAAGTTCCTATCGTGGTGCCGCATCCACGGCCACAGCCGCACCCAACAAGGGGAAAAACCGTAAATGAAGCAATACCTGGATCTGTTACAGGACATCCTCGAAAATGGCGCGCGTAAGGACGACCGCACGGGTACCGGCACCCTGTCTGTATTCGGGCGGCAGTATCGCCACAACCTGGCGGACGGCTTTCCACTGCTGACCACCAAGAAACTGCACCTGAAAAGCATTATCAACGAACTTATATGGTTTCTCAGCGGCGACACCAACACGGCCTGGCTCAGGGAAAATGGTGTGTCCATCTGGAATGAGTGGGCTACCGAAGAGGGCGACCTGGGTCCGATTTATGGTGCCCAATGGACCGCCTGGCCGACCCGTGATGGTGGCAGCATCAACCAGATTGATTACGTGGTGGATTGCCTGCGCAACAATCCGGACAGCCGTCGTATTCTGTTCCACGCCTGGAACGTTGAGTACCTGCCCGATGAGCGGGTGAGTCCCCAGGACAATGTCAGGGCCGGGCGGATGGCGCTGCCTCCCTGTCACCTGCTGTACCAGTTTTACGTGGCGGGCCGCACCCTGTCTGCGCAACTGATGATTCGCTCCAGCGATTCCTTCCTGGGGCTGCCCTATAACACGGCCAGTCTCGCAGTGCTGACCATGATGCTGGCGCAGCAGTGTGATCTGGAGCCCGGGGAGATCATTATTTGCACCGGTGATTCCCACATATACAGCAATCACCTGGAGCAGGTGCGGGAGCAGTTGGGCCGGGAGCCACGGCCTCTGCCACGCCTGAATATCCTGCGTAAACCGGACAGTATCTACGCCTACAAATTCGAAGATTTCGAGCTGTTGGACTACAGCCCCCATGCCCATATTGCTGCCCCGGTGGCGGTTTAACACCGTATGATCCGACTAGCAGTTATTGTCGCCGCGGCGGAGAATGGTGTTATCGGTAGAAATAATGCGCTGCCCTGGCACTTGCCCCAGGACCTGCGCTATTTCAAGCGGGTCACCATGGGTAAGCCCATTGTGATGGGCCGCAAGACCTTTGAGTCAATCGGCAGGCCGTTGCCCGGCCGCACCAATATTGTGATCACTCGCAACCCGGACTTTAGGGCGGAGGGTGTCAGGGTGGTAGCGTCGCTGGATGAAGCTCTGCGCCTGGCCGGGGATATCGCCCTGATCGACGGTGCACAGGAGTTGGTGGTGATCGGTGGCGTGGAGATCTATAAGGCGTCTATTCCCCGGGCTGATCGTTTGTACATTACGGAGGTGCATGCCAGGGTCCAGGGAGACGCTTTCCTGCCAGATATCGACTGGACGCACTGGCGCGAAGTCGGCCGGGAACGCTATGCGGCGTCGGGACCAAATCCCTATGATTACAGCTTTGTCGTCTACAAACGGCAAGGTGGCTGAGCCCGTCATGTGTTCGGCGAACACTGTTACCTTAAGGTAGGTCCCCACGTAAATGTGTAACCTAAATACACAGACGTATTTTATACCCGATATGACAGGCTGCATTGATTGTAATGCAACCCTTATTTGGTTTAAATTCGCAGCCTCGGTTTACTGACTCCGGTTTTTGCACTATATAAAGAGAGACGAACCTTGAATTTATAAGCCCTGAATAACCTTGTTGGAATATAGGAAACACGATTCCCATGACTATGCATCGATTTAAGAACGTATTGATCGCTGCGCTGGTATCTACAGGCGCCCTGCTGGGCACTGTGGCTGCGGTGCAAGCCAGTACCCTGGACTCCATCCTGGATGTTGGAGAAGCCAAGAATAAGGCCGCGCGTAAATCGCAGATTAAAATCGACCGACTTGCCGATGAAACCCGCGATCTCCTCGGCGATTACAAGACGGTCACCAAACAGATTGACGGGCTTAAGGTCTACAACTCCCGTCTGCAGCGCCAGATCGACAACCAGCTCGCGCGCATTGGTGAGATCGATGAATCCATCGACCAGGTAACGATCATCTCGCGCCAGATGACGCCGCTGGTTATTCGTATGATTGACGGCCTGGAAAAATTTGTGGAGCTGGATGTGCCTTTCCATATGGAGGAGCGCCAGCAGCGAATTGCCTTCCTGCGCGCCAACCTGGATCGCTCTGATGTATCGATCGCCGAGAAATTCCGCCAGGTTCTGGAAGCGTACAAGATAGAAAATGAGTACGGTCGCAAAATCGACGCGTACAAAGGCAGTGTGGAAATCGACGGCACCGAACGCGATGTCAACTTTTTCCGGGTGGGCCGCATCGCCCTGCTGTACCAGACTACCGATACCGAAATTTCGGGCGCCTGGGATCAGCGCAGTCGCAATTGGGTATCACTTGATCGCGGTGAATACCGCAATGCCATCATGAAAGGCCTGCGCATTGCGCGCAAACAGGCTTCTATTGACTTGATTAGTCTGCCAGTAGCAGCGCCGGAGGCGAAGTAATGAGCATTAAATGTGTAAAAGTCGCCGCCATAGCCCTTTGCGGTGCACTGACTTTATCCGCCGGCTCGGTGCTGGCACAGGACGCCAAGTCCCTGGATGAATTGCTGGGTTTCGTCAAGCAGGGTCAGGTGACCGAGTCCAAGGAAAATCGCGCCCGTGAGCAGCGCTTCGCCAAAGACAAGGCCAACCAGGCCTCAGTGCTGAAGAAGGCGGAAGCCGAGCGCACTCGGCAGGAGCAAATCAGCGCAGAGTTGGAAGACGACTTCGAGGCGAATGAGCTACTGGTTGCCGCCAAGCAGGCGCAGCTCAAGGAAAAATTGGGTACCCTGGCTGAGCTGTTCGGGCACCTGACTTCCGCTTCCGGCGACCTGGCGACCAACATGGAATTTTCCATTGTCAGCTCCCAGTTTCCCGGCCGTGAGGTGTTCCTGGAAGAACTCATCGCCAAGATGAGCAGCAGCGACAGGTTGCCCAGTATCGAGGAAATCGAGCGAGTCTGGTATGAACTGAACCGCGAAATGGTTGAATCCGGCAAAGTCGTATCTTTTACTGCCCAAGTGGCCAAGCCCAACGGCGACAAGATCGAGCAGAAAGTTGTGCGGATCGGCACTTTCAATATGATTTCCGAGGAAGGCATGTACCTGCAGTACGTTCCCTCCAAGGGCTCTCTGGAACAACTGTCACGGCAGCCTTCCGGCCCCTATATCGGTTGGGCCAAAAGCCTGTCGGCGGCTGCCGATGGGATGCACAAGTTCGGTGTAGACCCCACCGGTCCTACCGGCGGTTCTTTCCTGGCGGCCCTGATCAACAGCCCGACCATGGAGGAGCGCTGGCATCAGGGTGGTTACATAGGCTATGCGATCACCGCCGTGGGCGCATTTGCTTTCATCCTGGCTATCTGGCGCCTGCTGGTGCTTACAGCGGTGAGCGCCAAGGTGAGCTCCCAGCTCAAGAACGACAAGGCTAGCGCCAACAACCCGCTGGGTCGTGTGCTCAAAGTCCATGAAGACAACCCCGCCATGGATACCGAGACTCTGGAGCTGAAGCTCTCGGAGGGTATCCTCAAGGAAACGCCAAAATTGGAGAGCGGCCTGGTATTGCTCAAGATCATCTCGGCGGTAGCTCCGCTGATGGGATTGCTGGGTACCGTGACCGGTATGATTATTACCTTCCAGGCCATCACCATCTTCGGTGCGGGCGATCCCAAGGCAATGGCCGGCGGTATTTCCGGCGCCCTGGTGACCACGGTTCTGGGTCTGTTGGTAGCGATCCCCACGGTTCTTCTGCACACCATCGTGAACGGCCGCGCCCAGCGCATCATTCATATTCTGAACGAGCAGACCACGGGTATTATCGCGGAGCACACAGAGGCCAACCTGAGGAAGTAATATGTACTGGTTTGATAGTGCGTATGAGTCCGTCTCCCGTTTTATGGAGATGGGGGGTGACGTTCTCTGGCTGATCGCCGGATTGCTGTTTATCATGTGGACGTTGATCTTCGAACGGGTCTGGTACTTCAAGACCGGTTGGAAGAAAGATGCTGGCAAGGCTATTGCAACCTGGGAGAGCCGCCCCGAGCGCAAGTCATGGGAAGCGCGCCAGATCCGTGAAAAGCTGATATCCCAGGCCAGAATACAGATCAACCAGTACATGCCCATCATTAAAACCATGGTGGCCTTGTGCCCACTGCTGGGTCTGCTGGGCACTGTGACCGGCATGATCGAGGTGTTTAATGTCATGGCGGTTACCGGTGGCGGTGACGCCAAATCCATGGCCGGTGGTGTCTCCAGGGCGACCGTGCCGACCATGGCGGGGATGATTGCCGCCTTGTCGGGGGTATTTGCCAACACCTACGTTACCCGTATTGCCCAGCGCGAAGGCGAGTTCCTGGAAGACAATCTGACCACTGATCACTAAGAGAGCAAGAGTAATGCGCAGGAATAATCGAGCAGCCGCTGCAGAGGACGAAGCCCAGATCGACTTGACGCCCATGTTGGACGTGGTGTTTATCATGTTGATCTTCTTTATCGTGACAGCATCCTTCATCAAGGAAGCGGGTATCGAAGTAAACCGCCCCGAGGCGTCTACATCGCAGCCCAAGAAAAACGTTAATATACTGATAGCGATCAGTGCCACCAATGAAATCTGGATGGACCAGCGCCGTATCGATGTGCGTGCCGTACGCGCCAATATCGAGCGCTTGCATGCGGAGAATCCGAAGGGGGCGGTGGTTATCCAGGCTGACAACGAATCCAACACCGAGACAGTAGTCGCAGTACTGGACGCCTCTCGCGAAGCGGGTGTCTATGACGTGTCCCTGGCCACGGAAGATAAGTAGTCCACTATGAGTCGCAATTTAATCAGACTAATCATCGGCGGCTTGCTGGCGATTCCTGTTGCGGGTGGTCTGTTTTTCATCATGCAATACCTGATCACGTCAGCTGATCCCAAGATCGATGACAGCAAGCAGCGTAAACTGGCGGACATCCACATGCCGGAGCGTGAGATCGAGACCAATGTGAATGAGCGCAAGCCTGACAAGGTGGACGATCCCGAGGAGCCGCCGCCGGATATTACTACGCCTGATGTCTCTATGGACATGGATGTGGAAGTGATCAATATTGCGCCTCAGGCGGCTATTGATGTTTCAATAAACAGCTCTGGCATGGCCTCCGGTGATGGCGAGTACCTGCCTATCGTGAAGGTGGCGCCCATCTATCCAAGAAGGGCGCAGACCCGCGGTATCAGCGGCTACTGTATCGTTGAATATACGGTAATGGCCTCCGGTGCTATTAAGGATCCCGTCGCAGTGGACTGCCAGCCTTCCGGTGTATTTGAAAAGGCATCGGTTAAAGCGTCGTTAAAGTTCAAGTACAAGCCTCGCGTGGTCGACGGCGAGGCCATCGAAGTGGCGGGTGTACAGAACAAATTCACCTACGAGTTGGAAGAGTAAACGGTTAAAGCGTTATGGAATTGTTTAAACCCTACACCTGGATGCGAGCTGCCCTTTTGGCAGTGCCTCTGCTGGTCGGCCAGATCGCTGTCTCCCAGCTGCAAAGTGACGTTGGTGTCACACCGTTGTCCTCCGCTATTGCTGCCGAAAAGAAGCCAAAAGACACACGGGAAACCCGTCGCACACCCGCACTGCGAAACAAGGTTTACGAGAAGTTGGCTGAAGCACAAGAGGCTGCCGAGGACAAGGACCTGGCCAAAGCATCAAAAATACTCGATAGCATGATTGCCTCCGGTGGTAAGAGGGCATTGAACAGCTACGAGTTGGCCAATGTCTACAATCTCTATGCGTTTATCTATTATTCGCAAGAGGACTATGCCAAGGCGCTGAAGGCCTACGAGAACGTCGTTGCCCAGCCGGATATTCCCATCGCGATGGAGGTGAACACAAAGTTCACTATCGCCCAGCTTTACTTCGTGCAGGAGCAGTGGCAGAAAGGTATCAACGCCCTGCTGGAATGGTTCAAAGTTACCGAGAACCCCAATGCGAATGCCTATGTGCTGCTGTCCCAGGGTTATTACCAGCTCAAGGACTATGATAAGGCCCTCTTTAATGTAGAGAAGGCCATCAGCATGTATAAGGAAAAGGACAAGCTGCCCAAGGAGCAGTGGTATAACCTGGCCCGCTTCCTGTACTTCGAGAAGAACGAGATCAACAAGACAGTCGATGTGCTGGAAGAGTTGTTGAAGTACTACCCCAAAAAGCAGTACTGGGTACAGCTTTCCCATATGTACGGTGAGCAACAGAAAGAGAGTGAGCAGCTGTCGGCTATGGAAACCGCCTACATGCAGGATATGCTGGATAAAAGCACTGAGCAGGTGACCATGGCCTATCTGTATCTCAACGCCGAGGTACCCTACAAGGCGGCCAGGGTGATGGACAAGGGCCTCAAGAATAAGTCTATAGAAGGAAAATCCAAGAACTGGGAGATTGCCGGCAGTGCCTGGCGCCAGGCCCAGGAAATTGACAAGGCTATTCCCGCTATGGAAGAGGCGGCCGCCAAGTCAGACAAGGGCGAGCTTTATACCCGCCTGGGCAATGTCTACCTGGACGGGGATCAATTCAAGAAAGCGATTTCCGCCCTCAACAAGGGTTTATCCCGCGGTGGGGTAAAACGGCCGGATACCGCCAGGCTGGTGCTGGGTATGGCCTATTTCAATACCAAACAATACTCCAAGGCGCGCGAGGCCTTTAAAGCGGCGGGTCGCGATGAGCGCTCGGCCAAGTATGCCACCCAGTGGATCAAGTACATGGATTCCGAGTTGGCGCGGCAGAAGTCGTTGCAGGAAGGGTAGTATAGGGCCGAATAAATTCGGCCCTACGAGGATAAAAAAAGGAGCTCAAATGAGCTCCTTTTTTTATGTCCTCCTTAGCTGGAAAGCCTCAGAGCGGGATTACATTCTCTGCCTGGGGGCCTTTCTGGCCGTCCGTGACAGTGAACTCGACCTTTTGGCCGTCTGAAAGGGTCTTGAAACCATCACCCTTGATGGAGCTGAAATGGACAAAAACATCGGGGCCGTCTTCACGCTCGATAAAGCCGAATCCCTTGGTCTCATTAAACCATTTAACAGTGCCAGTTGTTGTAGACATAGTTCTTACCTGTATTGCTTACGGCGCCATGTCGCGGCGTCTTTTCATTTAATAATTATTTATAATCGTACCGATGAACTTGATGGAACTTCGACCGCGAACATAAATACCGCTGAAACCACTCAGCTTTTGAAGTGTAGCACCATATTTGATTATTTAACGAGAAGGTCGGCAACTATTTTGGCAATATTGCGTCATTTTGTCAGCAGTCAAGCTCCGCTCACTACCGTTAGGTCGGATAACCTTCCCCTGAGCGAACCCCTACAGTGGTGCGTGGGCCGCGCCAATTAACCCAGGCTGGGCAGTGGTGATCGCGTACAGTGGCACAGCAGCCAGGTGATCACCCAGACTGCCTTTTTCCCGAAAACGCTGTACAAAGTTGCTGGCGCGCAGAAAGGGTATCATGCGTGGGATGATGCCCCCGGCCAGGTACAGGCCGCCATAGGCGCCGCCGGCGAGTACGAAATCGCCACAGACTGAGCCCAACAAGGCACAGAAGGTATCGAGGGTCAGCACACAGAGCTCGTCCTGACCGTGCAACGCACAGCTGGAAATCTCCGCCGGCGTCAACTGGTCCACTGTTTCACCACGAATTTGTGCCAGTGCCTGGTAAAGACACTGTAGCCCGGGCCCCGATACCAGTAACTCCGCATGGATTTCGCCGTGGCGAGGTAGCAGCAGGCGTGCTATTTCCAGTTCCAGGGCATTGGCCGCCGCCAGGCCCATATGTCCTGGTTCGCAGGCGCAGGCCAGTGGTGTCCCCGCCACTATTTCCAGAGTGGCGCCCCCCAGGCCGGTACCCGGCCCCATCGTCGCCAGCTTGCCCTTTGCTTCCGGGTGGCCCGCATGAAGCAATTCTTTGTCCGCACTGCCCAGGTGAGGCAGTGCGTAGGCGATGCTCTGGAAATCATTGATACAGGCCAACTGTATAAACCCGAAGCGTCGGGCCACATCCCGGCAGGAAAAGGACCAGTTGATATTGACCATGGTGACACGGTCACCGCCCGGCGGCGCGGCCACCGCGATGCAGCAGGTGGTGGGCGGTGGTTCCTCCAGGGTTTGCAGCCAGCTGGTAATGATGTCTTCAAACCGTTGGTGGTCGCCATTTTCGTAAGCGACAAGGGCACGTAATTCACCCGCTGCCGGGTCGTACAAGGCCAGGCGGGTATTGGTGCCACCCACGTCGGCGACCATGCGTGTCAAGCGGAGCACTAGTGCACCGGCAGAATTTTCATGATATTGGTGCCCCCTGCGGTGCCCATAGTTGCGCCCTTGGTCAGCAGTATTGAGTCGTTTTTGTGCAGGTAACCGCCATCGAGAAGGAATTCTATGGCCCTGGCATCAACACTGTCGTGATCAAAGGCAGAGGCGTCGAAAAATAGCGGTATCACGCCACGGCACATGGAGAGTTTCTGCAGTGTCTGACTGCTGTGGCTCAAAGCGAAAATGGGCAGCCCGGAGCTCAGGCGCGACATCAATAGTGGTGTGGTGCCGGATTCAGTCAGGCAGGCAATACCGCGCACGTTAGCATAGTGGTTGGCGGCATAAATGGCCGACATCGCGATGGCTTCTTCGGCGTTGGCGAACTGTTTGTCGATGCGATACCTGGAGGTCCTGGCTACTGGCTGACGCTCAGCGCCCAGTGCCGCATCCGCCATGGCCTTGACCACCTCTACCGGATAGTTGCCCACCGCTGTTTCGGCAGACAGCATAACGGCGTCGGTGCCGTCCAGCACGGCGTTGGCGACATCGAATACTTCGGCTCGCGTGGGCATGGAGCTGCTGATCATGGATTCCATCATCTGGGTGGCGGTTATCACTACCCGATCCATCCTGCGCGCCCGGGAGATAAGCTCTTTTTGTATGCCTATCAGCTGTGCGTCCCCCACCTCCACACCCAGGTCGCCGCGGGCCACCATGACGCCGGCGGAAGCCGAGAGTATGCCGTTAAGCGTGTCATCGTCGGCTACTACCTCGGCTCGCTCGATCTTGGCGATGATGGATGGTTCGAGTTGGTGTTCCTTCAGCAGATCCCTGGTCTGGAAGATGTCTTCAGCGCTGGATACGAAAGATACCGCCACAAAGTCCGGTTTGATTTCGGCCAGACTGTCTATATCTGTCAGGTCTTTGGTGGTCAGCGCCGGTGCTGCCAGGCCGCCGCCCAGCCGATTTATGCCCTTGCGGGAGCCGAGCACACCGCCGACCAGTACGCTACAGTCCACCCCCGAGGCTTCCACATCGTCGACCCGCAGCCGGATGCGGCCATCGTCCAGCAACAGGGTGTCGCCGCGCACGACACTGTTACACAGCTCCGGGTAATCCAGGCCCACACCGCGGATATCGCCTTCGCCCACGCCCAGGTTCAGGTCCAGGCGGAAGCGGTCGCCATTGGCCAGCTCGATTGAATCGTTGCGAAATGTGCTGATGCGAATTTTGGGGCCCTGCAGGTCGGCCATGATACCTACATAGTTGCCGGCGATAGTGGCCTGTTTACGAATCCGCCTGGCGACCCGGGCGTGTTGCTCGGCGGTGCCGTGGCTGAAGTTCAGGCGAAACACATTGACGCCGGCGGCGATCAACTTAGCGATCATGTCGTCTGATTCACTGGCCGGGCCGATCGTGGCGACTATCTTGGTGCGTCTGATTACTTTTGGCGTCACGTTTATTCCCGTTTTGGTTGGAGCACCAGTGTACCTCGGGCAGGCTCCTCGTCACTCATAATCCATATAGAATATTGGCGAGTCTTTCTACTGCTCCAGATAGTCGTTCACGATATCCGGGAAGTCGGTGAACAGACCGTCGATGCCAGCTTGCAGGATAAAAATATCGAGCAGCTCCCTGAAACTGCCAATGCCCTTGGGCAATTCGTCCCGGCGGAAGGTGTAGGGGTGAACCAGCAGGCCCTGTGCCTGTGCCCGCGCGACCAGCTGGCTCAGGCGGGGGGTGCCGGCTTCGTTCCTGCCCCGGTAGATATGCATTAACCAGGGGCCTATGCCATCCGCGTAACTGACGATGTCAGCCAAACCCCGTGGGGTTTGCAGGTAGTCGTAATCAACCTCGCTATCCTCCCCCCAGTCGTTCTCGCCGATAAGTTGAATCAGGGGCAGCGGAGTCTTCAGGTCGTGGCGCAGGTGGCGCAGGGTCTTGTCATCGAAGCATTGCAGAAAGACCTGCCCGGGCCTGTCTGCATAGCCTTTGTTTTCCAATACCTCCAATACCGCCGCCGCCAGGTTCCGCCCTTCGGCTTTATGCCAGTTGGGTGACTTCAGTTCGACGTACAGCCCGGTGCTGCGGTCGCGACTTCGATCCAGCCCCGCAATCAGGTCGATTTCCTCGGCCAGGGTGGGTATGCGAAACAAGCCGGCATCCAATGAAAACCTGTCGGGCAGTGGAAACCTGCCGGGGAAAACGGCCACTTCCCCCCCTGAGGCATCGCGACAGCTACGCTCGTGCACTTGCAGTTGGCGAATTTCCTCCAGGCTGTAATCGATGGCATAGAAGCGGCCATCCGCCCGGGCACGGCTGGCAAAGCGCTGTGCAACGTCGGTGGTGCTGTCCAGGTGAATGTCGTGCAGCACGATGGGTATCCCATCCCTGCTCAGGACAACGTCCTGCTCCAGAAAATCTGCCCCCATAGCATGTGCCAGGGCTTTCGCCGCCAGGGTGTGCTCTGGCAGGTAACCGCTGGCTCCCCGGTGAGCGATGATAATGGGCCTGTTGGGCATCAGCGTCACCGGTGCCTGATAAAACGGGGCTGGAGACTGCGATCAGGGCAGGGCGGCTACCCAGGAGCTATCCTCAAACCACTTTTTACGCAGCTTGGTAAGTACACCGGTCTTTTCGTAAGCCCTCAGGTAATTATCTACCAGATTGAAAAATTGCGGGTCGTCCTTGCTTATGGCGATACCGATGGGCTCCACTGTCAGCGGCCGGTCCAGCGTGGTCAGGCCGGCTTCGGGATAGCGCATAACCGACAGTACACACATGGGCATATCCGCCACCATAGCGTCGGCTTTGCCCTCGATGAGCATGGCCACACCCTCGTCGTAGCTGTTGATTTCTATCAGCTGGGCATCGGGAGCCACATCTTCTATAAAGCTGACGCTGGTAGAATTGCTCAGTGCCAATAGTTTGAGTTCCTTGCGATTGAACTCTTCACCGGAGGATATCTTGCCCAGTACCGAGTTTTTGGTCAGGATGGACTTGCCCGACATCATATAGGGGCCGACAAAGGACACCAGCTCAGTCCGCTGTGGGGTGATCGACATGCCAGACATCACCATGTCGATTTTGTCCTCTTCCAGTGCGGTCATCAGTTCGCCGAAGGGCATCGCCTTGATTTCCAGCTTGACCTTCATTGCCGCTGCCAGGGCTTTGGCCAGGTCCACGTCAAACCCCATCATACCGCCTTCGCGATTTACCATGGTCATGGGTGGTTGGTTGGCTGACATGCCGACTTTCAGTACTTTGAAATCTATCACCCGCTGCAGGGTGTCTCCGGCCATGGAGTTGATGGGAAATGTTACGGCCAGGGCCATGAGGCCGCCCAGCATCAGGCGTTTTAGTGCATTAGACATTGAGTAAATCTCCTTGGTTGTTCACTTTTGGTCACAGCTGCGGTATTTCGCGATATGGTCAGGCGAGCCGCGCCGTGGCTGAAAAATATTTTAGCCGCACAAGTGTAAGGCCGATCGGCAAAATAAGCCAAAACCTTTTATGATGCATTTAGTAAAAGCCTGGGAGTCCCGGCCCCGCTGATAGAGTCCAGCGGCGAGGGGAACTAAATAACGCAGTGCTTGGCGTAGCTCTTGGTCTCGTCGGCAGTCCACTCTCCTTTGTCCTTGCCGGACAAATCTTCACACCAGTCCTCTGAGCCCACGGCTGTGCCATCGATCAGGCAGCGCCTGGCGTAGGTGGCGGCATCAGAGCCGCTCCACTCAGATTTGGGCTGCTCTTTCTTGGCAGCACACCACTTTTCACTGCCCGGTTCTACGCTGCAGGCGCACAGCAGCAGGACACTGATTATTACTAAAATACGTTTCATTGGATTTTCCGTATTGGTCGTTGTGGTCAGCGGTAAGTATTGCACCTGTTTGAGGATCCCGCCAGCCAGAATATAATTGCGGTGCCCGCGCCCACTTGCGGTGGATACCGCGTTCATCGGGCCCGGTGTGATCGAACCACATCTCCATGAATAAGTGTCCCTGGGCCGCAGGCCGTTCAATCCTGCCAGCCGGTTACTTATTGTTGCTGGAGATCAAATCATAGGGCACCGGGTCGAGATGGCAATTGCTTATCGCTTATTTGTTGATTGCTATCAATTTACTTTTTCAGCTGCATTTTTATGGTGCTTTCCGTCGCCTTGCCGTAGGGGGGCAACATACCGCCCAGCTTGGCGATGTTGATCTTGGGCTGGCGGTAGATGGACTTGGCGTGGCTGAAGGTCTGGAAGCCCTTGAACCCGTGGTAGGCACCCATGCCGCTGGGACCCACGCCACCGAAGGGTAATTCCTCCTGCATGATATGCATGACTACATCGTTGATACACACACCGCCGGAGGTGGTACGGCTGACGAAAGCGTTCTCTTCCTGTTTGTCTTCACCGAAATAATAAGCGGCCAGAGGGCGGGGTTTTGCGTTGATGTAGTCGATGGTTTCCTCGAATTCCCGGTAGGTGCGAATAGGCAGCAGTGGGCCGAACAGCTCTTCCTCCATCATCTTCAGGTCATCCGCGGGCTCCGGAATCAGCGTGGGTGGAATTTTCAGGGTGCCCTGCTGTTGGCTGAAATCTTCGCCGGCGGGGTTAATGGGGATGACTTTCTGGCCGCGCTCCTCGGCCTCGGCAAGGTAACCGTTCAGGCGCTGGTAGTGGCGCTCATTAATGACCGAGGTGTACTGCTCGTTGTCCAGCAGTTTCGGATACATCTGGGTGACTGCTTTCTGGGCGGCGGCGATGACTTCGTGTAGTTTCTCCTCCGGTACCAGCAGGTAGTCCGGGGCCAGGCAGATCTGGCCTGCATTGAGCGTTTTGCCCAGCATGATCCGTCCCAGGCTTTTTTCGATATCGGCAGTGCGCGAAATAACCACGGGAGACTTCCCGCCCAGCTCCAGGGTGAGCGGCACAAGATTGCGCGATGCCGCGGCCATGATATGGCGGGCGATTGAGGTCGCGCCGGTGAAAATCATGTGATCGAAGGCCAGGCTGGAAAATGCCTGGCCGACTTCGGGACCACCGTCAAATATGGCGACTTCTTTGGGGTCGTAAGCTTCCGCGATCATTTCAGCCATGAGCGCCGAGGTAGCTGGAGTGAACTCTGACGGTTTGATCATGGTGCGGTTACCGGCAGCCAGTACGCCTGCCAGGGGACTGAATACCATGCTTATGGGAAAGTTCCAGGGTGCGATGATGCCGACCACGCCCAGTGGTTGATACTCAATGCGCGAGCGCCCGCCAAACAGGTTGAGGGGGAACATGGTGGGACGCTTTTCAGCCTTCATCCACTTGCGCACATGCTTTTTGGAGTGCTTCATGGCGGTGATGCTCGCCCCGACATCTGTCAGCAGGCTGACTTCCCGAGGGCGACAGGTGAAATCAGCGTTAACCGCCTCCACCACCTTGTCATGGTATTTGATCAGTACGTCAATGCCGCGTTCGAGTCGGTCGATGCGTGTTTCAGCAGAGACAACGCCCTCCTTCAGATAGTCCGCACGTTGCGTCTCCAAAACGGTGTTCATTTGCGTTTCTATATCGCCCTGTACGGGTGATTGTTCCGGTGCGTTCATGGGTTGGAGCCTCGCTATAGGGTTTGTTCTGGATCAGGGGTGGATTGATAACGGGCAATTATAGTCCTGCACAGGACAATAGTAACCAGAAAACCCGGTCATATATGGCCATAAGCAACCGAATGGGACTTGAGCTTGGCAATCCACGAATGAACTGCTAATAATTGGGTATGGGCACTGAAACTACAAACAGCGATACCCGCACTCCATCGCCTCCCTACGGCTATTCACGGGATTGCATCCATTCGCGGGAGGAGCAGGTGCATATTGTGGCTGAATTTCACGCCCACAAGATCAGGCCCAGCCGTATTGCCTACCGCGTGGGCATCGATATCGCGTTTATCGAAGAGCTGATTGCGGGGGAGGTTGAAGCGGAACACTTTCCTCGCCTGGTGGCATACTATCGCAAGCGGCGCTATCAGCAGCGCCTGCGAGATTCCACCGCCAGGAAGGGTATCGCACAGTACGAACTGCAGCAGACGATTGAGCGTGAGTTCAAGCGGGAAGTTGATTTATAACAGGGGTAGGGATGATGGGTAATTACGAGGATTTCTGGTACCAGAGTAGCGATGGCCTGCGCCTCTATGCCCGCGATTATCCCTGCCGGGACAGAGCAATACAGTCGCCCGCGACAGTATTGTGCATGCACGGCCTTACCCGTAACTCCGCGGACTTCGCCGGGTTGGCGGATCATCTTTGCGGGCGTTACCGGGTGCTCAGCGTCGATCAGCGCGGTCGTGGCCGCTCGGAATACGACAGCGTCGTAGCGAACTACACCCCTCTCACCTACGTACAGGACATGTTTACCCTGCTGGATCAGTTGGATCTCGCCGAGGTTATCCTGGTGGGAACCTCCCTGGGTGGCCTGATGTCCTTCCTGATGTCCGCCATGCAGCCCCAGCGAATTCGCGCCATGGTCATCAACGATATCGGCCCGGAGGTCGATTCACGGGGGCTTGAGCGGATCAAGTCATACGTGGGGAAGTCGACACCGGTGGCCAGTTGGGACGATGCTGTGAGCCGGGCCAAGGAGATTGCTGCAATCGCGTTTCCCGATTTCAGTGACGAACAATGGCTGGACTTCACCCGCGGCATCTACCGGGAGGAAGACGGGGTTTTCACCCTGGACTACGATCCCGCCATTTCCCAGCCGCTGGACGATGACGACTCCGCTGTGGTGCCCCCGGATTTGTGGGGCGTGTTCGAGGCCATTACATCAATTCCAATGCTGCTTATCCGGGGTGAGAGTTCCGATATTCTGGCCAGAAGTTGTGTCGATGGGATGCGCAGCAGGAAGGCGGACCTGCAGGTAGCCGAAATTCCCCGCCGCGGTCATGCCCCAACCCTGACTGAGCCCGCCTCCATTGCGGCTATAGACGTATTCCTGGCCCAGTTGTAATCTACGCTCCAGGTTCAGCCCGAAATACTCACACGGAATCAACACAATGAATACACTGGAGCTGTGGCACGAAATTGTGCACGAACGTAACCCCGACCGCCTCGATGAAGTGCTGGCGGAGGATTGTGTCTTCCTGTCTCCCATCGTGCATACGCCGCAGGAGGGGACGGGAGTTGACCAAATTCTACCTGACCGGCGCTTTTAACGCATTTAATGACAGTTTTCACTACGTTAAGGAGGTGGTCACCGAGCAACACGCGGTGCTCGAATTCGTCTGCGATATGGACGGCATCGTGGCGAATGGTGTGGATATCATGACCTTCGATGACGACGGGGAAAATCATAGAATTCAAGGTGATGGTGCGCCCCCTCAAGGCGATAAACCTCCTGCACACGAAGATGAAGGCCATGTTGGAGCAGTTGTCGGCATGATGGCTATATCAGTTTTGGTCTATAGTAATATGTGAACCGCTATTGAGAGCCCTGTAGATAAGCCATGGAACTGGAGCCCCGCGCAACGCTGATCGCCGCGATACTGGTACTTTTCCTGGGTCGTTATCTTAACGAAAAAATCAAGGTTTTCCGCGACTACAATATTCCGGAGCCCGTTACGGGTGGATTGCTGGCATCGCTGACGGTGGGCCTGCTGTATTGGCTGATGGGCCTGGAAATCAGCTTTGACATGGCCAACCGGGACATGTTGTTGATTGTATTTTTTACCACCATCGGTTTGTCCTCTCGCATCGATGTGCTCAGGCAGGGCGGTCGGTCCCTGGTTATCCTGTTAGTGCTCGCTGTCGGCTACTTGTTCATCCAGAATCTGGTGGGGATTGGCATCGCATCGTTCGTCGGGAAGCCACCGGCCCTGGGGCTATTGACCGGATCGGTGAGCCTGAGCGGCGGGCATGGTACCGCGATCGCCTGGGCACACACTTTCACCCGGGAATACGGCGTGGCTTACGCCATGGAGATAGGACTCGCCTGTGCCACCTTCGGCTTGATCTTCGGCGGTATTATCGGCGGCCCCATCGCTCATTTCCTGATATGGAAAAATAAGCTGACACCTGAAAGTGAGGGCGATCTCACAGTGGGCTTTCGGTACAGGGAGCATGAGGTTATCAATGTGGATAGCATTCTCAGATCCCTGCTGGTAATCGCCATCGCCATCGGCCTCGGCACCCAGTTGAATGATTTGTTTGAGGCGTGGGGGCTGATGCTGCCCGATTTTGTCGCCTGCCTGTTCGCGGGCATTATCCTGACCAATACCGTTCCCCGGCTGCTCCCCAAAATGCAGTGGCCCACCGGGTCTCACTCCCTGGCACTGGTTTCCGACCTGAGCTTGGGTTTATTTCTCTCCATGTCATTGATGAGCTTACAGTTGTGGATGCTGGCGGACCTTGCCGGCCCCATGTTGCTGCTGCTGGCGGTGCAGGTTGTATTAATTCTCCTCTATACGGTATTCGTTGTGTTCAGGTTGCTTGGCGCCAATTATGAGGCGGCGGTGATTTGCTCGGGTTACTCCGGCCTGGCGCTGGGAGCGACACCCACCGCGATCGCCAATATGACAGCGGTGACCAAATCACTGGGTCCGGCTCCCCGCGCGTTCGTGGTCGTGCCGCTGGTCGGCGCCTTTTTTATCGATCTGGCCAACGCCATGATAATCAACCTGTTGCTGTACTGGTTCGGATAAAGTTCTTCGGACACTGACTCACGACACTGGATGATATTCGCTGTATATTCGCTGTATAATCGCCGACCGCCTCTGACAAGAGGTTTTTCCCTGCGCTCAAGGTAACAACATGCCCTCTCCAGATACGATAAGCAGTTTTGCGGAACTGGACTTACCCGCGACCCTGCAAAAAGCGCTGGTTGAAGTCGGTTACGAAACCCCCTCGGCAATTCAGGCCCGGATGATTCCCTATATGCTGGAGGGCGTTGATGTGCTCGGGCAGGCCCAGACCGGCACGGGTAAAACCGCCGCATTTGCCCTGCCCATACTGGCGCGTCTGGACCTCAAGCAGAAGTTACCGCAGGTGTTGGTGTTGGTTCCCACCCGTGAACTGGCGATACAGGTGGCGGAGGCGTTCCAGAAATACGCGCGTCACTTGCCCGGCTTCCATGTGCTGCCCATTTACGGTGGCTCTGACTATCGCGGCCAGTTTCGCCAGCTACAGCGGGGAGTGCACGTTGTGGTGGGTACCCCGGGCCGTGTAATGGATCATATGCGCCGCAAGTCTTTGGACTTGTCCAATCTGCAGACGCTGGTGTTGGATGAAGCAGATGAGATGCTGCGCATGGGTTTTATCGACGATGTGCAGTGGATACTGGACCAGACTCCCCCGGAGCGCCAGATCGCCTTGTTTTCCGCCACCATGCCGGACGCGATTCGCCGTATTGCCAGGCGCCACCTGACCAATCCGCAGGAAGTCTCCATCGAAGTTAAAACGGTGACCAATGCATTGACCCGCCAACGCGTGTGGATGATGGCCGGTGTGCACAAGCTCGATGCCTTGACTCGCATTCTGGAGGTAGAAGACTTCGACGGCATGATTATCTTCGTGCGCACCCGTATTCTCACTGCGGAGCTGGCGGACAAGTTGGCGGCGCGCGGATATTCTGCAGCGGCTATCAACGGCGATATCCCGCAACAGCAGCGCGAGAAAACCATCGAAAACCTGAAGAGCGGAAAACTGGACATCCTGGTCGCCACGGATGTGGCGGCGCGGGGTCTGGATGTCACGCGCATAAGCCACGTGATCAACTACGATATTCCCTCTGATGTGGAGGCCTATGTGCACCGTATCGGTCGCACCGGCAGGGCTGGCCGCAAGGGTGATGCCATTCTGTTTGCAGCCAATCGGGAGCGGCGACTGCTGCGTGCTATCGAGAAGGCCACTGGCAATACCATTGAAAAAATGGAGCTGCCTACCGCCGAGGAAGTCACGGATAAACGCGTTGGCAAGTTTAAGCAGCGCATCACTGAAACCCTCGATACAGCGGACCTGGCTATTTTCAGGAAGCTGATCGATGAGTACCAGCATGAATACGGCGTGCCGGTGGTGGAAATTGCCGCCGCCCTGGGCGTGTTGGCCCAGGGCAAAAAGCCGTTGCTGGCCGTGGATACACCCGCGGCGAAGCGTAAGCCCAGGGACAGTTCTGGCGAGCGTGTGAGAATGGACCGCAAGCGCGAGCCCGATACCCGACACAAAACTGCGGGCCGTAAACCGAAGCCCGATACGGGGCTTAAAACTGCGGATCGTAAGCCCACGCGGGAGACAGAGCACAAGGGCGAGCGTAAGCCAAAGCCAAAGCGTGAAAATGACAAGCCGGATGCCGGCCTGGAGCGATTCCGCATTGAAGTAGGTCTCAAGCACGGTGTGAAACCCGGCAATATCGTTGGCGCTATTGCCAACGAAGCGGAGATCGAGAGTGAGTATATCGGGCGCATCGAGATTTTCGATGATTACAGTACCGTAGATCTGCCCGAAGGTATGCCCAAGGAAGTTTTCAAACACCTCAAAGCTGTATGGGTCAGCGGCCAGCGTTTGCAGATTTCCAGGCTTAAGTCGACCAAGGGTTTCGCCCGGGGAAAACCTTCCACGGTCAGCGCCGGGGGCAGCAAAAAACCGGGGGAGCGGCCCCCCGCCAAGCTCGGCGTCCGGCGCCGGCCGGCCAAATAAGTTTATGCGCGCACCCTGCAATATGAGTGACGGGGTCCACTAATGCCCGTTCTGTTCGGTGTTATCCTGCTGGATCTCATTGGCTTCGGCATTGTAATACCTATCCTGCCCTTCCTGTCCCCCAAGCTGGGCGCGGACAAGATTGATATCGCCCTTATTATCGTCACCTATGCCATCTGCGCCGGCCTCTGCGGCCCTTTCTGGGGGCGCCTGTCTGACCGCATGGGTCGCAAACCGGTGATCATGATCTGCCTGGCGGGGGCGGCTGTGTCCTATGTGATGCTGGGCCTGGCGTCGCAGTTGTGGATGGTGTTTGTCGCTCGGGGTTTCGCCGGCTTGATGGCCGGTAACTTTGGCGTGGCGTCTGCCATGATGGCGGATATCACCACGCCGAAAAATCGTGCTCGCGGTATGGGGATGATAGGCACCGCTTTTGGCCTGGGTATCATACTCGGACCCATGATCGGCGGTTTGCTGTCCGGTGACAGCGCCAGTTTTACACTGCCCTGTATTTTTGCCGGCGTCATGTCCGTATTGGCTATCTTCGCTGCCGCGGTATTTCTCAAGGAGTCCCTGCCGCCTGAAAAACGCCTTGCCAATCGGGATCAGCACCGCAGTGGCCAGCAGCTTTCCCTCTACGACTTGCTGCGCGATACCGGCAATCGGCTGCTGCTGCTGCAGTATGTGCTGCACAACGCCGGCGTCAGTTCACTCACGTATCTTTTCCCCCTGTGGATGGGCGACGTGCTGGGCTGGGGGCCCAGGGAAGTGGGAATTGTTTTCGGCATACAGGGCGCCCTGATGGTCATCTTCCAGGGTGGCCTGCTGGGTCCCCTGGTGCGCACCCTGGGCGAATGGCAGTTGTTACGCGTGGCGCTTACCGCCTTTCTGCTGGGCTTGCTGACCGCGGCATTCGCCACCACCATGCCCGTTATGATCGGCGCTATGTTTGTCGCCATGACCGGAGCCACTCTGTGCATGCCGCTGTTGAATACGATTGTCACCCACCGCACCCCGGCGCAGTATCGTGGGCGTATGATGGGTATAACCAGTGCCGCATCTTCCTGGGGGCGGGTGCTGGGACCCTTGATGGCGGGTACTAACCTGGCGGTGTTCGGCTACCGTGGCGCCTGGTTGGGTTGCGTCTGTATTGTACTGCTTTACCTGGCCTGGGCGTTTAGAGAGTACACACTGCGAAAGGGGCGTACCGGCGCGGAGTATTATTAGCAATCGCTGCCCCGCCCCGATAGACTCTGCGCCGTACTGACTGAAACCTAATGATAGAAGAGGTATAGATATGCCCACCCAACTTTTTGACCTGACCGGAAAAATCGCACTGGTAAGTGGCGCCAGTCGCGGAATTGGTGAAGAGATCGCTAAACTGCTGGCCGAGCAAGGCGCCCGCGTGATTGTCTCCAGCCGTAAAATTGATGACTGCACCGCGGTAGCCGAGGCTATCTGTGAGGCGGGCGGCAGCGCGGAGCCCTTCGCCTGCAATATCGGCAACATGGACGATATCGCCGCACTGTTCGGGCACATACAACAGGCCTATGGCAAGCTGGATATCTGTGTGAACAATGCCGCCACTAATCCCTATTTCGGCCACGTGCTGGACACTGATCTGGGGGCGTTTAACAAAACCGTGGAAGTGAATATCCGCGGCTATTTCTTTATGTCCATCGAAGCGGGCAAACTGATGCGCGACCACGGCGGCGGCGCTATCGTCAACACGGCATCGATCAACGCCCTGCAGCCGGGCCAAATGCAGGGTATTTATTCGATAACCAAGGCGGCGGTGGTCAATATGACCAAGGTGTTCGCCAAGGAGTGCGCCCCCTTCGGTATTCGCTGTAACGCCCTGTTGCCGGGCCTGACAAAAACCAAATTCGCCGGCGCACTGTTTAGCAACGAGGAGATATACCAGCAGGCTATGCAGCAAATTCCCATGGGGCGTCACGCCGAGCCCAGCGAAATGGCGGGAACCGTGTTGTACCTGGTGTCAGATGCCAGCAGCTACACTAACGGCGAATGTATCGTTGTAGATGGCGGTATTACCCTCTAATGGCACGCTGAAGACCCTCTGCCGGCGCGATGCGGCGCTGGGAATGGCAAAACAATGCCCATGTACTTACGTGTAGCAGTTCAGACCCGATGTGACAGGCAGCGCCCGAACAGGTTCAAGTTAATGGCGGCTTTGTCCTAGATTCGGACGGATGAGCTATAACAGGCCCCGCTTCAGATTTATTTACCGATTGGGGAGTACCCCCGTGAAAGCACGCGGCGTTCACGGGTTGGACCAGACTATTCAGCGCTCGTCGTAGGCCCGAACGCTTAACGCGTTATATATCACGGGCGTTAGGCAGGATGAGATGCCCCCGAGAATCTTATCGTGCTTCTCCACGCCGCCGCCGTTGGCATACAATTCCATGGCAGCCCCCAGATCAGAGTGGCGGTAAAAGACGACTGCGTGGTAGTAATCGAAGTCTATATCCCCGGCACCGATAGCCGGCTGGAACATCCAGGAGTTATCCAGGAAGCCCATACCCTTTTTGACAGTCCCCCACTTCAGGTGTGCTGCGTAAGCGTCGCCCAGAGTCTTGCCGTCCTCCAGGGTGCACTGGTAAATCATCAACAAACCATCCGCCGGTGTGCCTTCAGGCGCGTTTATGGGAAAAGACAGGGCCAGCTCATGGCGGCTGCTGCAATCTATCACCTGATCGAACTCCGCTTGGAGCCCGCGTCCCGAGGTAGCCCATTTGTCCATGCTCACGCCATACGCATCGCCGTTAGGCCATGCCCCCAGCCAACCCACGTCGAATCCGACACCGTTATGGTGCTGGGGAGTAAGGGTCCAGGCCACTTGCCACCTACCAATATTCCCCGATTTCGTATTATCCTTGGGCAAGTCTAATAACAAGGAGAAGGGCAATGACTGGAGCTGAGGCACTTGAACTTGCTGAAATGGCAGGGGCAACGACTATTACATCATTCGGTTATTATGTGTCGATAATTTTTGCATACCTCGCCGCAGCTTACTTTGTCGGCGAAAAATTATCGAAATCTCAAGCAATCATGGCCTCTTGTCTATTTGTCTTTGCAAGTTTTAGCACAGTTGCGGCGGTCGCAACATTTCTTGGTAGAGTCACTGTGTATCTCCGCCTGGCAAAAAAGACAGAAGATATAAATGGCGCACCTTTTTATATATTTGAGAGCAGTTATTTTTGGTCGGCTTATCTGCTCATTCTATGTGTTCTGGGCATAGTGGTGGCGCTCAAATTCATGTGGGATGTCAGGCACCCCAAAACCGAATGACCGCTGTGTCCTACTTTCTGCCGTTTAGTCTATCCACCTACACATATTTCCCGTTTTAGGTTTATTCTTGTGTAAGTCCAATCACATGGAGACAAATAATGAACTTACAGGACTTTGCATCCGTTGCAGAAATCGTTGGTGTTGTCTTGGTAATCGCATCTTTAATTTATGTGGCACAACAGTTACGCCAAAATACCAACATGATGCGGGTGAACGCCGCAAGTGAATGGCTCCAGCGAGACTATGACATCGCGGCATCGGTGATCGATAACCAAGAATTCGCTGAAATTTGGGTAAAGGGTGAGCTTGAATTTGAATCCCTAGATGCTGTGGAAAAACAACGAATGCTACTCTTTGAGCGCCGACCATTTGGGCTTTGGCATGAATTATTCAACCTACGTGAGCAGAATTTGTTGCCGGACGCGACATGGCATGAGCATGCTTGGGTGATCCAGAATTTGGGCAATCGGCAATCCACGCGTGAGGCTTGGCGGGTTTTCCACGATTCCTATGAGAAACCATTCCAGGAGTTTGTGGAGAGTCAGTTTGCGATTGCAGACAGTGCACAGCGAACGTCCTTTGGCACATTACGACCCACTGAGTAGCTAAAAATCCGTGCTCCCGAAGGGCCGTTGTGTGGTGTAAGCAGCCATTCACCGGAACCTAGGTGGAGCCAGCTCGAATGTCTATATTGTCCTAACTACGGCCGGATGCGCTATCCTATGATGAAGGACACTTTTAACTCTGAAGGAACTGTCGCTCGCGGCTCACTGAGGCGCGGTCGGCCAAACAAAATCACCGGAGGCACTTATGAATCTAGTCCAGGAGTTCACTCTTACCGCAGCACTTAAACCGCCGCTGCCAATTGGCGATGGCCCGATTGGTACTCGTGTTTATTATGAAGTAGCCGGAGGCGAGATCGTTGGCGACCGGATACGCGGCAAGCTACTTGGAGGCGGCGAGTGGGCGCTGATCGGCCCGGATGGCTTTCTAAGGCTAGACGTGCGACTTCAGGTCGAAACTCACGATGGAGCTTACCTTTACATTCAATATTTTGGACTTCTCGAGTTGAACGAAGCGGTTCAATCTGCTCTCGCAGATGGTACTGGGACTGAATATGGCGACCAGTACTTTTTCACGAACCCTCGGATAGAAACCGGGGATGAGCGCTATGCGTGGGTGAATACCACCTTCTTCATCGGTGAAGGTCGTATGCTTCCGAATCTCGGGGTGGGATATCGCGTCTGCCGACCGGCATAAATGGCCGTTTCTGGCACGTTTCAGCCAAAATGGGCGGCTTGCTGGAGGGTGGCTACGATGGCCGCTATGTTCTAAACAAGAGACATTCCCCACGATGCCCGATACATTTCCCTGGATGCTCCATACTCTTCAAATATGGGCGCATGATGTATGGCGAAGTACTAATCCGTATAGACACAGGGTTTCTTAAGGTACAGTTTTTTTAGATCAAACTACCTTATTATCTGCATGGATATATGGCATAACTCTACTACACTTTCTTACTGTAAAAGCCAAACCCACCGAAAAGTAGGGACGGAAAGCTACGGGTCCTCGCTCCCTCCAGGACGCCTCTAGTTGCGCCCCGAAGGCCCCCAAGATCGCCGAGTGTCGCCGGGAGGTCCCGTTCTGGGTCAGTGGAGGCTGGATAGGCCTCTCTGGCACACAAGAGCCAAATTCCGGGTGGAAATTGTGGCCTGAAATTGGCAGCTGGCACGAAATCGTCATCCTGATTTTGGTCTATAATATTGGAAAGAGTCTACCATTCGGTAGTCACGTTCCGCGTTACAAGGAGGCTACAATGTCACTACGTATCAACGATACCGCACCAAACTTCATCGCCCAGACCACAGAGGGGGAAATAGACTTTCATCAATGGATTGGTGATAGCTATGCGATCCTTTTTTCACACCCTAAGGATTTCACTCCAGTGTGTACCACTGAGCTGGGATATATGGCCGGCCTGGCAGATGAGTTCAGCAAGCGCAACACCAAGGTCATGGGCCTTAGCGTTGATCCCGTTGAGGACCACATCGATTGGGCAAAGGATATCGAAGAGACACAGGGCAACGCAGTTAACTACCCCATGATTGGCGATACCGAATTAGCGGTTTCCAAGCTGTACAATATGCTGCCCGCCGAAGAATCGGGTACAGCGGAGGGTCGAACGGCTGCGACCAATGCGACGGTCCGAACCGTGTTTATTATTGGCCCTGATAAAAAAATAAAACTGATGCTGACCTATCCAATGAGCACCGGCCGTAACTTCGACGAAGTGTTGCGCGTACTTGATTCAATCCAGCTCACCGCGCGACACCAGGTGGCTACCCCGGTTAACTGGCAAAACGGCGAAGATTGCATCATCGTGCCGGCTGTCTCAGACGAAGAGGCGAAATCGAAATTTCCCGGGGGTTGGAAAACGATCAAACCTTATTTGCGCGTGGTTCCACAACCGGAGTGAATGACCGTAGTTGGCACTAAGCGGCCCTCAGGATAGCGGAAATCGACGGCATTCTTACGGCCGTTATGTGGTGTGAACGGCCGTTAGGGCTGTGCTGGGAGGCAGGGCAGAAATATACTCAGCGACCTCCTGCCTTTCGTCCGACTTTCCGGAAATCGGTGATATCCTTACCATTGTCAACACAACAAGGATACTAATATGACAGAAGCCGACCTCATAGAGGCCATCGCCGCGTTCAATTCATCAGCTCAAAGCTGGATGGGGTTGTATATGAGCATTTTGAGTGCATACCTCATCGTTGCATATCTGGCGGGCAGAAATCTCACGCGATCACAGATGACCATCATTTCTATCTGTTTCGCGACTTTTGCCTTCCTAACCGCTTACTCCTCAGTTGCAAACGCAACACGCATACTCGAATTCTCAAATGAGTTGCGCGAATTAAACCCCAGCCGGGTCTATGCGGTTAATTCATGGATAATCATAGCGGTGGAAGTACTACTATACGGAGGCGTCATCGTTGCCCTGAAATTCATGTGGGACGTCAGACACCCCAAGACTGAGTGACCGTTGCTGGCACTCAAGGGCTTGTCAGGCACCCCGATTTTGGGCGCGCTGTGGGGCCGCAATGTCCTACTTTGAGACATTTGGGTTATGCTATGGAAACTGGTTGAAACTGATTCAAAGCAGGCCTTTGTAAAATCCCGGAATCCGGGTTTTCCACGGAATCAGTCCCATGTATATTGCTTTATGGGGCCGCGGCTAATGTCCGGATATTATCGGAGACACTCGTGGAAATCCTGCGACCGGGCTCTCAACTAGGCCGTTGCATAAAACTAACCGTTGAGATCGCTTCTGATTTTAAGGAAAGAAAATGACTGGCATCTGTATACTCATTGGTATCTTTTTCATAAACGTATTCGCTAGCCCAGTGCATGCTGTGGAATTCCTGCAGTGGCCTACCTTCGAGGGCGTTGAACTCAAAACCGTTCATGTCGCCGGGAATGTCTTTATGATTCATCAGCCTGGTGGAGGCGGAAACGTTGGTGTATTCGTTGGTTCTGAAGGCGTGTTGGTAGTTGACTCTATGTTTCCGGCCCTAGCCAGCGGATTGCTCGCCGAAATACGTGAGATTACCGATGCCGAGGTGAAGTATCTCGTTAATACGCACATTCATCCAGATCACACAAGCGGCAATGAGGTGCTCGCTCACGAGAATGTGCTGATTCTGGCCCACGATAATGTGCGAACAAGGGCGCTCGAAAGATACCGATGGCCTCGCGATGGTGGCAGCTTTGGGCCCAAGCCCGCCAAGGCAGCGCGTCCTTTTTTGACCTACAACGATGCTATCAGTTTCCACTTCAACGACGAGGAGGTACGAGCATTCATCGTACCCGCTGCCCATACGGATGGGGATACATTTGTTCACTTTCCCAAGTCCGATGTGCTTCACCTGGGTGACGTTTTTCGTACCACAAGCTATCCCGTCATCGATATCTACAACGGTGGTTCACTGGCTGGAACCATCCGGGCATTGGAGATCGCAATAGAAATGACAGGTCCTGAGACAAAGGTTATACCCGGACATGGACCTGAAGTAGTAGGCCGTGCCGCCCTGATTGAGTTTCTCACCATGATTGTTAATGTACGCGATAGCGTCCGTACCATGATTGATGAAGGCATGAATCTGGATGAAGTGATGGTTCGGCCACCGACCGCCAAGTACGATGCGCGGTGGGGGCAAGATGTGGGTTGGAACGCAAACGATTTTGTGCCAATTGTTTACCATGAACTGGGTGGTGACGCGTTATACCGGCCATAATCTAATACCTGCTCCACGGCATCAGAATATCTAGGCTACGTTCTGGTAAAGAGCCGGCGTAACGAGTGGGCAGTTAGTATGGAGATTGGTCCCATAACAAGTCACGGAACCGGACGACTCCGCCGCCGGTTCTTTAGGCGTTAACGAACGACCACTCTGGCACATTTTCGTCATCTGGAGGCTTAAATCCACAACCTCCGGATGTCCCTTATGTGGTGGGAACGGCCGTTTAGTTCTAGTTTGCGACATTTACCACCTACCAATATTTCCCGAATTCGGTCTATCCTTGTGTAAGTCAAATAAAAAACAGCTGGAGATTATATATTATGAACATTGAGAGTATGGCCAATTATGCAGACGTAATTGGTGGCATTGCCGTAATTGTATCGTTGATATACGTCGGTATTCAAATACGCCGTAACACCATGGTCAATCAGGGAATTGCAACGCAGCAGACTTTTGCATCAACACAAACAATTTATTCATGGCATGCAGAAGATTCGGGGGCGAGTGAAATTTACACAAGGTTTAACAAGGGCGAACAGCTAACCACTGCTGAGCAAGTTCGTATGATTCACCTGATGTTAGGGATGCTTGAGCAGTACCAAGTGTACTTCATCTTGAACAAGCTCAATATGATGGACAAGGAATCCTTCGAGTGTTTCTTCAGAAAAATCTTGTTAGTCCTATGTACACCCACTGCAAGACAATGGTTTACTACCAATAGAAATTTCTTCAGGCGAGATTTCGTGGAGTATGTTGACAAGTTGCTTGATGAAAATCCGCAGGTTTTCAGAGCGCTTGAGCAGTTTTATGAATTGGAGACGAGCGCGGCTTAGCACTGGTACGAGTCGCTTGAATTGTTTGGACAGCATGCGTCCGCAAATTGCTTAAATCTCTTTTTTCCTGCACACAATGTACCGTTATTGGGTCAAAATTGACTACCAGGGACTGACCTCGATGTGGTGAAAGCGGACCTTTTCAAGGCGGCAGGTCACATATGGCCTGATGTCTGATTTCGCCTATAAGGGGAAGTTCCAGCTGATCGGTATATCCTTGAAAAATTCATTTGATGGAGAAATTGAGATGGATTGGGATGCAATCGGAGCAATTGGAGAGGTGTTAGGAGCGGTAGCTGTTATCGCAACGCTCGTGTACCTGGGAACGCAGATTTCACAAACGAATCGAATCGCGATAAGTTCCGTAGCTCGAGAACTACAACAAAAATATAGCGATCTCTATACGCTAATTGCGACAGACTCAGAAATTAGGGGCTTGGTCACAAGGCTTCGAAATTCGGATTACATAACCGAATCCGATGAGGAAGAAGAGCAATTAGAGTATAGAGATCGCTATATTTTTGTTGTAGTTCTCGAGCTACGGAACTTATCGCGATTCGATTCGTTTGTGAAATC
>PVMK01130463.1_pt1 | contig 45383 bp, 39 predicted proteins | sample 1853481 | NCBI WGS metagenome assembly PVMK01 (sample SAMN08533507, study PRJNA380276) | Marine sediment metagenome, whole genome shotgun sequencing project.
ATTACTTGCAAGACGCAACACCAGGGCATTATATTCTCGGTGCTTATCTGCCGCCACTCCTCTTTTGACCGAATTTTTCGGCCACCAGCTTTTCCGTTTCATGCTTGCGGTGACAGGCGACGAGATGACCGGTTTCTGCGGCTTCAAGCAGGGGTTCTTCTGCCAGGCAACGATCAACGGCAAACGGACAGCGTGTGTGAAACCGACAGCCTGCCGGCGGATTGATGGGACTGGGCACATCTCCGGAAAGGACGATGCGCCAGGGCTTGTGTTCGACATCCGGAACCGGAATGCCTGAGAGCAGCGCGATGGTATAGGGGTGCAGCGCACGGGCAAAAAGATCTTTGGTTTGCGCGATTTCTACGATTTTCCCTAAATACATTACCGCAAGACGATGGCTGATATACTTGACCACCAGCAGGTGGTGGGTGACAAACAGATAGGTCAGACCCTGTTTTTGCTGGAGTTGAATCAAAAGATTGAGAATCTGGGCTTGAACCGAAACATCTAAAGCAGAGGTCGGCTCATCCAGTACGATGAACTCCGGATGGGTTGCAATCGCCCGTGCAACTGCAATGCGCTGACGCTGCCCGCCGGAAAATTCGTGCGGATAGCGAAGGTAATGATCCTGGGTCAGCCCCACAATCTCCAGGAGCTCTTTCACGCGGTCTGCCAGTTCGCGTCCTCCAGGGTTATTCTGGGCCTTGATGGGTTCAGCGATAATGTTTTTGATCAGCATTCGGGGATCTAAAGAAGTGGCCGGATCCTGGAAGACCATCTGGAGCTTAGCGCGAATTCCCAATTTTTTAAGGGCGCCTTTTTTTAAGTTCCCAATATCTGCGGATCGATCTGTTCCGTTTTTTGAGGCGTGATAATGGATGTTGCCTTCTGTTGGAGCGTGCAGGCGAATGATGGCTTTTCCGGTGGTTGTTTTGCCGCATCCCGATTCGCCTACCAACCCCAGGCACTCGCCGCGAAAAATATCCAGGTCGATACCGTCCAGGGCTTTGACATCGGCGACTTTGCGCTGCAGGACACCGCCCAGGATGGGATAGTACTTTTTAAGGCCTTTTATCTCCAGTATCTTTTGCAATTTAAATAAGGGTTCTGGGTTCAGGGTTCAAAGATTCAGGGTTCTGGTCGCTGGCTACTGGCAGCCGCAGAGGGCTGCCCTACGCTCCGGTTTTCATCTGTCCTCTGACCTCTGATATCTGTCTTCTGTTAATTAATCGGAGACCCAGTAGCAGGCCACCTGATGATTTTTAGCGACTTCAACCATCTCGGGAAACACCCCTTTGCACACCTCCATGGCATGCGGGCAACGCGGATGAAAACGGCAACCGGAAGGCGGTGACACCAGATTGGGCACACTGCCCTCGATACTCTTAAGCTCTCCTTCCTGCGAAAGCCGCGGTACGGAATTTAGTAAAGCCTGGGTATACGGATGTTTAGGCGAACGAAATAAATCTTTGATGTCGGCCACCTCACAGAGATTTCCGGCATACATAACACCAACCCGATCACAGGTTTCGGCAACAATACCCAGATCATGGGTGATCAGCAGCACCGAAGATATTTCTTTTTGCTTAAGCTCCTTTAAAAGCTCAAGAATTTGGGCCTGAATGGTAACATCCAGATTCGAGGTGGCCTCATCTGCAATCAGGAGTATGGGATTGCAAGCCAGAGCAATGGCGATCACAATGCGCTGTTTCATGCCGCCGGATAGATTATGCGGATAACGCTTGACGATTTCAGCGGCGTTAGCGATGCTCAGTTTTTCAATGATTTCTATAGAACGCCGTAAAGCCTCCTTGCGCAGTCTTTTATCCCATCTTTTAAGGATCGAAATCCGGCTCATTATTTTTAAAAGCCATGCGTCCGGTTTTTTTTCTCCGGTCCGGTAAAGGGCCTGCAAAACTTTTTTAAGCGGATAAAACGTGCGGCAGTCCGGGGCGCTCAAATCATCGTTGATCTTTTTACACATCTCGGCTTTGCGGTGAAACAGAAAGCTTTCCGAAACCTGGTCTCCGATACTCATGATCGGATTCAATGCCGCATTCGGTTCCTGGAAAATCATCGAGATGCTGTCACCCCGCAAACTTCGCATGTAGGACTCGGTCTGCTGCAGCAAATCGATGGCTTCCGAATCACCGGTGGCGGTCGGATAAAAGAGGATCTTGCCGCCTTCGACTTTTCCCGGTTCCTGTATGATCCGCATCATGGACCGCACGGCGACGCTTTTCCCGCAGCCGGATTCACCCACAAGCCCGAATGTTATACCGTGATCTACGCTCAGGCTGACCTTGTCCAACGCCTTGACAACACCTTCGTAAGTGTAAAAGTTGGTAACCAGATCAACGGTTTCTAATAATTTGGCCATTTTTCTCTCTTATTTAGACAGGATTAAATCAAATATTCCAAAATCCGCATTCCAAAATCCAAAATCGAACTATCTTCTTCTCAGTTTGGGATCGAAGGCGTCGCGCAAGGCGTCGCCAATCAAATTCCAGGCCAGAACAAAAAGTATGATACACCCTCCGGGGATAACGATGGTGTACCAAAACCTCAAGGGATCATCCAGCGGGCCGACAATGTAATTTCGGGCCAGCGCGACCATCTGGCCCCAATCCGCATATCCTTTGGGAGCGCCCAGACCGATAAAACTCATAAACGCCGCCGTAATAACCATGGATCCCATGTCCATGGAGGCCATGATCAATACCGGATAAATGGCATTGGGCAAAATGTGTCGCAAGATGATCATAAAATCTGAAACGCCCATGATTTTAGCCGCCTGCACAAAGTCCTGATCGCGCAATATTAAAATTTCCGAACGGATCACCCGAACGTACCAGCGCCATTGCACCATTGCCAGGGCAATCATAATTTTATCGAGTCCACGCCCGAATGCCACAACAATCGCCATTGCCAGCACCAGCGTGGGGATCGCCCACATAATGTCCGTGACGCGCATGAGCACTTCGTCAACGATGCCCCCGTAGTAACCGGCCACCGCCCCCAGAGTGACCCCCACGAAGCCGGCGATCACAACGACAAAGAGACCGATTTTAAATGCAGTGCGCGTTCCCCAGATCACACCGTAAAAAATATCATATTGGCCCGATGTCGAGCCAAAGATGCGATCAGGGCCGGGAGGTTTGGGTGTTGGCGAGAATCCTTTGTGCGGCATCAAATACGGATTGTGGGCATACTTTGGGGGAGCAATCTGGGGCGCAAAAATCGCTACCGCCGTAAAGATAAACAGCAGCGTAAAACCGATAACGGCCGACGGATTTCTAAAAATTCGATAAAGCGTAAATTTGAGTTCACGCACTCTGGGATGTTGTTCGGTCATGGTTAATTGGTTTAATGGTTGAATAGTTAATGGGTTCAATTTTAGAGCAAGAAATATCCTTAAAAAAAAGTGACTAAAGTGAACTAAAATTGGAAGTGACTAAAGTTAAGGTGTCGCTGCGCTCCATCTTTTTTATATCTAAATGATCGTTCGACCCAGAGGCTCTCGACGGGCAGAATTTCTTAACTTTAGTCACTTTAGATCATTTTTAACTTTAGCGCACTTGCTTTGATGCATTTTTGAGATAGCTTCTAATTCAGCCTTATCCTTGGATCGATATACGCGTACAAAATATCAAGCGTCAGGTTGGTGATAACAAACACAATCCCCATAAACAGGCAGATACACATCAAAACCGGCATATCGAGCTGCTTGGCGGAGTGAGCCAGCCACCAACCGATTCCCTGACGGTTAAAGACCACCTCCACCGCAATGCTTCCCTCCATGGACAGGGCCACCAGCTGGCCCGCCACGGTGACGACCGGCAGCAGCGCATTTCGGCGGGCATGCTTAATGTGGACGGTTCTTTTGTCAGCCCCTTTAGCCCGCGCGGTCATCACGTAGTCCTTGGATAATTCCTCGATAATACCTGAACGCATAACCCGCATGTTCAAGGCCACCACGACAATCACGTAAGTCGTCACCGGCAAGACGAGGTGGCGCAGGGCATCCAGTGCAACAGCCAGTTGTCCGTTGAGAATCCCGTCGATGGTGTACATGCCGGTATAGCGGGTAAACTTGTCCGGATTGTCCAGAATAAACATGGTGGTTTGATCGCTGATGACTCCCGGTGAAAATATCGGAATGTATCCATAAAAAATCATGAGCAGCAGCAGGGCAAATAAAAAGGTTGGAAGAGACCAGCCCACAATTGCAAAAATACGGCTGAGATGGTCAATCCAGCTGTTCCGGTGAACGCCGGAAATGGTGCCCAGCCAGATCCCAAAGATAACGACAATGGGTGCGGCCAAAAGATTCATCTCCAGGGTAACGGGAAAATAGCGCCAGAACGCTTCTCCTACCGGCTGGGCCGCAACGAGCGACCAACCCAGATTGCCTTTAAATACTTCTTTGATCCAGCGAAAGTACTGGACGTAAAACGGATCATCCAGACCGAACTGTATGATCAATTTGGGAATATCCTTGGCCTGCTGGGGGGTGGTTACAAAGGCTGCCGCCCTGCGTTCCGGACTGAAGGTCATGAGGATGCCGAATATCAAAACGGAAACCCCGAAAAGAACAAAGATCAGTAAGAGAATCCTTCTTGTGATGAAAGCATGCATGGCTGGTGTTCAAAAAGTGACTAAAGTGAACTAAAGTTGCAAGTGACTAAAGCCCGCCCTCGCGCAATAAAATACTATCATGTGATTACTTCAGTTAACGGTGTATGATTTGGAGTAACCGATTAAATCTGTAATCAAGGTCTGGGCCAGGGTTAAGGTGTCGCAGAGCTCGATCTATTTATAAAGATGACAGAATTCCTTAACTCTAGTCACTTTAGATCACTTCTAACTTTAGCGCACTTGCGTTGATGCATTTTTGAGATAGGTTTGCTACTCCTTCCAGATATTCATCAGCATCTCATTGGCATCCGTGAGCATAGCGTTGGGCACATAGCCTTTTACCCAATCCCTGTATGCTCGAACCACAATCTGCTGGTAGATCGTATTGGCGGTGCCTCCGTATACCAGAGGTCCTGAAGCTTGTGGTAGATCTCTCTGCGTTTGTCGGGATCCACAGTTGCGATACCCGCTTCGCAAAGTCTGTCCACTTCAGGATTCTCATAAGCCATATAGCGGCCATACACACCGCGTGAGTGCATGAAGGTGTACATGAAATTATGCGGATCGGCATAGTCGGCGCCCCAGCCAATGATGAATATGGGGTACATAAAATTGCGGTACTTCACCAGGTAGTCCTTCCATTCTACATTGCGGACTTCAATCTGAAATTTCGGATTTAACGACATAATGTTTTCCGCCATCATATGGGCGGCAGCCTCGCGCATTTCGTTGCCCGTATTGTGGGTGATAATCATCTTAAAACCCTTATCCCAGACCTTGCCGTCCCAGGCTTTTTTCATGTAATCGGCTGATTTTTTCAGGTCGAACTCGTAAACCGGAACGTCCTTGTGGTACGGCAGGCCCTTGATATTGGGGCTGGAAGGCATCACTACCAGGTCATTAAAAACGTCCTTTTTGTAAGTTGCGCGATCAAAGGCGTGCATAAACGCCTTGCGCACGTTGATGTCGGCAAAGAAGTCCGGCGGTATGCCGTTGCCGTCCAGTTTGCCGCTGCCGATGTTCGGATTACCCGCTGGATTGACTTTCTGGCAGAAAAAAGCAGCGGTAACGGATAACTGCGGAACCTCATAGAGCTTCAGCCCTTTCATGGCTTTAACCTCGGGAACGTACGGGTTGTCCACTCTGACCCGGTCGGCGTCACCGTTTTGAAGCATCAGCTTGCGCGTGCTCCATTCATCGACGTACTTAATGATCGCTCTTTTGAGTTTGGGCTTTGGGCCCCAGTATCCGCCAAAGCGCTCAAATATAAACTCCTTGTTGGGCTCCCAGGATATCATCTTATAAGCGTTGGTGCCGTTTGCAAGCTTCTGCAGCGGCTCGTGACCCGGGGCAGGATTGTTGTATTTGGCGGCATTTTTGATGTCACCGTCCCAGCATCCTTTCGATATGGCCCATTCTTTATCCATAATCACGGATGATGAGTAGGCCAGAATTCCCATAAAAGGCGGATAGGGCTTTGGCAAATGGAAAATTACCTTATCTCCCTGAGCCTCGACACATTTGTCAATAGTATCGAAAATACCGGTGATGATCTTACCCTCCTTGTCCCGGGTGGAGCCTTCACCGGTCAATGCTTCTAACAGCATCCACATGGGCCCGCCGTCCTGATCGACAATCATGTTGCGCTTAAAAGAATACACCACATCTTCGGGAGTCAAATCGCCGCCTTCATGGAACTTGATCCCTTTGCGAATCGTGAAGGTATAGGTCTTACCGTCCTTGGATATACCGCCGTTTTCCAGAGCGGGCACCTGGGCTGGCGATCAAAGGTATAAACTTGTCCGTATGCGAGCCGTCGAAAAAAATCAGCGTTTGATAAATGTTCCAGAGCCGCTGGGAAGAAGTCACATCGTAAGCGACGGCCGGATCAAGAGTCCTAAGGTTGCCATAGTTAGCAAGTATAAATGTATCAGGGTTCTTAACTTTGCTTATCGCAGGTTTTTCGCTCAATTCGTCAATTTTTTTAGCCAGTTCGTCAACTCTTTTGGATAATTCGTCAACTCTTTTGGTCAGTTCGGCAACACCTTCAGCCTGTTCAGAAGGCTTTTCAGCACAAGAATAAAAGAAGACACCGGCCGGCAGCAATATCGTGATTAACGCTATGGCCTTAACCAAAGATTTCTTAAAATGATTCCCCATCATAATTCACCTCCCCAAAAGTTTTTTTGAGTGTTGATCAATTATACTTTTCAAAAAGACCTCCTTTTGATTCGGTTAATAAGAGATGCACGAAAGGCAGATGATTTTGCCACGTGAAAAATCTGAGCTTGCAAACAGGACGGCTGAAATTATTGCTCGATGACCAAATGCTTTAAAGCAGTTCGAACAGTATTTTATGTTTTATAATGGCTTAAAAGTCAATCATAATGAGAAATTCGTGATTACAGAATATTGAATTGACACCTACCAAGCTTTTACCTATTCTGGCATGTCCGACAATCTTCCCGTTAGTCATTTTATAGAAGAAACAGAATGGAGGCCTAAAGATGACAAGCCCGTTTCCCTTTGAATCCATGCTGGTGTTCGGATGGCTGGCAAGCATGCTTCTCATCGGTGTGCTTCTAAGAGCCAGGATTCCCTTCTTTCAGAGATTTCTCTTTCCCAGTTGCCTTATCGGCGGAATAGTGGGCCTGATCCTCATCAATACCCGGCTAATAAACATCGCAGCCTCCGATCTGGAAACATTTGCCTATCATTTCTTCAACATCTCGTTTATCTCGGTCGGACTCACCCACAGCAACGATCAGGAGAAATCATCGTCCCGCGGCAAAGAGTTCATAAAAGGACCGGCATGGATGGCGCTGGTCCAGGGTTCGTGTTTTGGCCTTCAAGCAGCAGTCGGTGGTCTTCTGGTTATACTTTTCGGAGTTTTCGGTCTGGAGCTTTTCCCGACATTTGGCTTTCTGGCGCCCCTGGGATTTGAGGAAGGGCCCGGCCAGGCCCTTTCGGTGGGCAAAGTCTGGGAAGATTTCGGCTTTGCACAGGCCGCAACCCTTGGATTAACCTTTGCCGCCATTGGTTACTTTTTTGCGTTTTTCTGTTGGGGTGCCGATTGTAAACCGTGGGATCCGAAAAGGGCTTGCTGCCCCACGGAGCAAAGGATTTGCCCCGGGATCTTCTAACCGGAATCATCTCCAGAGATAAACAAGCCGAATCAGCCGGCAAACTTGCCATGCACACAGGTAACGTGGATTCCATGGCGTTTCAGGCCGCTCTGGTCGGGTTCGTTTACCTGTTAACCTACGCGTTTGTGAAATATATTGGAATGCTGCTGCCGCCGGATGCGGCCAAGATCATGTGGGGGTTTTTCTTTGTGTTCGGACTTGTATTTGCGATTTTGATCAGGTTGCTGATCCAAAAGTTTGGCGTCGAACATCTGATTGATCCCGGTATTCAGCGCAGAGTTACCGGCTGGTCCATCGATTTTCTGATGGTCGCAACCCTCATGGCGATTCAATTGCCTGTCGTATGGGAATTTGTATTGCCCATATCCGTTATTTCGATCGTAAACGGCCTGTTGACGACCGGAGTTGTTGTCTACCTCGGGAACCGGCTGTGGAGCTATAATCTGGAGAGAACGGCGGCGGTCTATGGAGCGGTAACCGGAACCGTTTCCTGCGGCCTTTTACTTTTGAGGATTGCCGACCCGGATTTCAAGACTCCCGTGGCCATCGAAATCGCGGTGATGAATGTATTGTCCATTATCCCCATCGGGGGCTGTTTGCTGCTGGTAAATGCGCCGGTCTGGTGGAACTGGGGGGATCGGCACCACCTCGATCGTCTTTATGGGTGTAATGGCTGTGGGGCTGGCGCTAATCCGCGCGCTTAAATTCTGGGGCCCGCCTATATTTTCAGAGGACAGAAGTCAGAGGACAGAGGACAGACGCTAAAAACGGAAAATGAGGCTCTCTGTCTGACTTCTGTTTTCTGTCTTCTGTTTTCTGTTATCTGTTGACTGACCTCTGACACCCGAAACCTGAAACCTAATGAGTCCTGACGCTTGGTAATGTGAACCTTGTGCGAAAATGCGTCTGTGGCTGATTAAAATAAATAATGGAGGAAGGTAAATGGGACAGATCTCGCTGCCCAAAAAAGGCATGACCAGAGAAGATGTATTTAACAGCCTGACATCATTTAAATCGGATGATGTTAAATGGCATGAGGGCCAGCTGTTCGGTCTGGTTTACGAAGCCGGTCCGGAAGTAGAGGAGCTTGTAAAAGAGGCCAGCGCTCTTTTTTTGATTGAAAACGGTCTGAGTCCAATGGCCTTCCCGAGTCTGGTAAAAATGGAAACCGACGTGGTTTCTATCGTCATCTCCTTGAGCGGCGGCGACGATGAAACTGTCGGAAGCTTCACCAGCGGAGGTACCGAAAGTATTTTTATGGCCTTGAAAGCAGCACGCGATTGGGCCCGGCACACCTACCCCCGGATTAAGGAGCCTGAAATGGTGGTACCGGTAACCGCCCATCCGGCCTGGAATAAGGCGGCCCACTATCTGGGCGTTAAAATAAACATGACAGCGGTAAAAGATGACCTGCGGGCCGATGTGGCTGCCATGAAAAACGCTATTACGAAAAACACCATCATTTTAGGCGGCACCGCGGTTACCTACCCGCATGGTATGGTAGATCCGATAGAAGAAATTGCCGCACTTGCAGAAAAGAAAAATCTCTGGCTGCACGTGGACGCCTGCCTGGGAGGATTGATGCTGCCGTTTCTAAAACGGCTGGGAAACGAAATTCCGCCTTATGATTTCAGCGTCCCGGGTGTGACGTCCATGTCGGCCGACATCCATAAATACGCTTATACGCCCAAGGGCGTTTCTACCGTTATGTACCGTAACCGCGATTTTCGCAAATTTCAAATCTTTGCTTACGCGGATTGGTCCGGAGGCGTTTACGCAACACCCTGTTTGGCCGGCGCACGGCCCGGCGGCAACATGGCGGCCGCATGGGCGGTACTGCATTACCTTGGCGAAGAAGGTTTTATGGCTCTGGCCCAAAAGGCCCGGGCGGCCACTGAAAAATTCATAAAAGGTATCAATGCAATGCCGCAACTATATGTTTTGGGTGACCCGGATGCCACCGTTTTTGCTTTCGGCAGCGACGAAATAAATATCTACGAGCTGTCAGCCAGGATGGCCGAACGCGGCTGGCACATTGAAGCCCAGCAATTACCGCCCAGCCTGCACATGACGGTCTCACCCGTGCATCTGTCGATTGCGGATAAATTCCTTGATGACTTGCGCCGCATAACTCCTGAAGTCCCCCCGGCTGACTCCCAGGACCTATCGGAACAGGCAGCCATGTATGCCATGCTGGGCACCATGCCCGATAGAAGTATGGCCAGGGAGTTTGCAGTGGAATATATTAATAACCTGTACCGGGTATCCTGACCCGGATAAACCGGAAATACGAAACTCGAAATACGAAACAAATTTCTAATCACCAAAATTCAAATGATCCAAACAAAAAAAGTTGAACGCTCGCTCAGTTTCCTATGAAGCCTTGATATCTTATCATATAGAAAGATATTAAATAATATTTTGCCCTATGGCATAAATATTGGCGGACCGATCATTCATTGCGCCCGCTGCCGGGCTTTTATACCGCCTTTCATAATAATGTTCCGAGTCACCGACCACCCGCAGAGCGGGTGGCATGTTTTTTTTGCCTATAGCGGAAAAAAACAAAGGCACGGCAGTGCCTTAATCGGTGCGGGTGTAACCGGGTGCAAAGCACCCGGTTTAAAAACACCCAATTACGGAGTTGCGGCATAAGTGGTTGTAGAAAAAAACGTTTGAATACCGCAACGTTTTTTTGACAACCACTATAACGAAAAACCCCCCGGCCTTTCGCTTATTTGCCGGATCGTCTTTTGTCGAGATAAGCCTTTGTTTCTTGCGGCATCGATGTAAACTGCAGTCGTATACCCTTATCTTCCGAGCCGGCATCCGAATCATCTTTCGGTAAGACTTTGGCATACAATTCAGCAAATCCGGCGGTATCTTGAGCCGCCAGCAGGATTCTGAGATTCGCATAGGCTGCCACCTTTGCGCCCAAAGACCCTTCGGCCGTATTTTCTCCAAGGTGGGTAATATGGCCGGCTATAGCCGTATCGGATACGGTTTTACCTTCTAAAAGAAAACATTCAATCGGCAGGGGTGAATTCAAACGCGTCATGGGTGCCGTCTTTTTTTCAGGCAAAAAGACCTGATAGGGTTCACCGATGCCCTCCACATCATAAAGGCACACCGGCTGATCAAGCCCCTTGAATTTGACTTCCTTGGTTCCTCTAATGGTAAGGTCTGATCCAACGCGATCATACGTGGGGGGGCTTATCAGAATTTGGCCGCCGACCGTAAAAGATTCGATGCGATAGGCGGCGTTAATCGGTGTACCGACGGCTCCATAGGAGGCGCGCTGCTCGGAGCCGATATTGCCGACCACCACTTCTCCGGTGTTAATTCCGATCCCCATTTCCAGCTCCGGCAGTTTGAGCCGCCGCTGTTCGACATTCACCGCCACCAGTGCATTCTGCATCTCGATGGCGCAGGCCACCGCCCGTTCGGGATCGTCATCGGCATACAGGGGCGCACCGAAAAATGCTAAAATGCCGTCTCCCATAAATTCATTCACCGTCCCCCGATAGCGGGAAATGATTTTAACCATATATTCGAAATAGCGGTTCATTATTTCGATAACCTCCTGAGGGGAAAGCCTGGATGTCAGCGCCGTAAATCCCCGCAGGTCTGAAACCAAAAAGGTGACCTCGCGGTTTTCGCCGCTCATTTTCAAGCCTTCGGGAGAGTCCAGTAATTCTTCAACCACTTCACTGCTGAGATAGCGGCCAAAGGTGTCACGAATAAAATCTTGCTGGCGCAGGCTTTCCATCTTGGCCTTTTCTTCTAAAATGTAACGGTAAACCACGATGCAAACCATGACAAAACCAATAAGCAACAGCGGACGAACAAGGTTAAAAATGACCCCTGCGTATAAAAAACTCAACATCGCAACACCAATGTAAGCCGCCGCCAAAAAAGCGGTGCCAATGGAAAAGGCCACGGAAGAAAAACGGATACAAAGAAAAAAAAGCACTGCCAGCAGCAGGATCTCGATGAGCAGCATTTGCCATTCGGACAGCTCTCTGAGAAATGAATCGGTCAGGATGCTGTGAACAACATTGGCATGCACCCCGCTTAAGGGGAAGTTGGCATCTGTGGGAACAGGTCCGATATCTGTTGAACCGGTGGAAACATCCGAAATAATGACGATTTTGCCCTTCAGCTCTTCGGCCCAAATTTCCAGCTCGTCACGATCCTCTGCGGCGCGTAAGATATCGGCAAAATTATAGTGATCCATGCGTCCCCAGGGACCGATATAATTGACGATCATATTGCCATGGCGATCGATGGGAATTGTAATATCATACGGTTCAGAGCCAGGTGATCCCGGTCGTTTTGCGCCCTGCAGGATAATATGCCGTCCCGGTACGAGCACAATTTTTTCCGGAGGCACCTGAAGATAGTCACAAATGACGCGCAGCGGCAACAGCGGATAATACGCATCTTCATAGCGCACCAGCAACGGGACACGGCGTAAAACACCATCCGGGTCAAATTTTACACTGAGGGATCCCAGGCCGCGGGATGCATTGGCCAGATCAGCATAGGTTGCCAGAGGGTTTTTACCCACATAGAGTTTTCCATTATCATCCTTTACGGCAACATTCCATTTGGTTTGAAGCACATAGCTTCTGCCTTTTGAGGGACCTGACTTTTTGTGCCCGGGCTGATTCGGCAGACGCAATTCCAGGGCGAGACCAAAATACGCATTCCCGGCGTCTTTGACGGATTCAATGAGTTCGAGATCGTCTTGTTCATTTATTTTGGCAGCAAAAATAAAATCGTAAACCTGCGCAGCCACCTGCATGGATTTAAGGTTGCGAACCAGCTGGGCAAAATGAAATCGATTCAGATAAAGGTTTTTTAACCGTTCGATACTGGTATTGTTGAAATCCAGATGCACGACCGTGGGGTCATAGGCCGGGCGAAGCTTTTCAGTTTTGGATCGGAAAATAAAAAGCTGATCGATGGTTCGAGAATTCCAGATTTCAAAGACGTTCGGCAAGAGCCAAAAGCAGAGGTGCGCCGCAAAAAATGCGCTGAGGATTAACAGGATCGGTATGCTTATGTTTTGTGTTTTACTTGTGGTCAATCGTAAAGGTCCTGCTATAAAACGTGTCGGCTGAAATCTCGACGGCAAATTTGGCAATGTCGTGAGAGCCAGCCTTTTCGGCCTTTTCGGTACCACGCAAATTTCCAATAATATTTACCGGCCGCTCGGCATAGGTTTTAAATTTCAGGTGTTGTTTTCTTAATTTACGAATTCCGGCAAGTATGGCTTTCGCAAGCGCCGGTTTTTTTGCCGCATCGGCGCTCTCATAGTCGTTAATGAGTGCCTCCAGATCCATCAGGCGTTTTTTAGAGGCAAGCAAATAAAAGCGTTCTTCTCCGGTGTGCTCATCCAGCTCAAACCATTGATCGCCTTTGGGGACATAATGGTTGCCCGCCAGAGTGTATTCAGCGCTCAACAATTTAAAGCGGGGGGGAAACAATATGCTGAGTTGGCCCTGGGAGCTGCGGTAGATAAGATAAACGAAGCAGTTATCGTTGACTTTTAAAAAGAATTTGATTTGATCGCCGGTTTTAAGATCCGTGTCTTTGGTAACGGCTTCAAACTTGGATCCGTTGGCTTTTTTCAGGGCGCCAAAGGCCCACTGAAATTGAACATCGGCATTTTGATCGGCTTTTACTTCTTCAGCGTGGACGGGCTTGTAGCCGCCGAATACAGCAAAGCAGCAGATCACAAACGCGATAATAAAAGCAGCCCTAGCGGTTCTTTTCATTCCATGCCTCCTAATGGATGAAGATAAGAGTTACATTAAAGCATCGCAAAAAGAAGTTTGTGTGTCAACTCGCAAAGGGAAAAATCATATCTTTGCAGGCGCTGTGCGCTCTGTTGTTTAAAATTATTTAATGATGCTCAGGATCAGTCGGCCTTCAACAGTGCCTTTTTTAACGGGGTGTTGCTCCTGCCCGGTGGCCCGGGGAACGTGGGTGGAAACATAGCGATAGGCCTCATCTACCGTAACCAGACCGTCTTTATCAGCGTCGGCAGCGCCGGCCAGGCCTTCCAGCAAATAAAAGGTAAACACGCCATGTTGAAGTTTTTCATCTTCGGCGCTGACCTCATTGGCGCCGCTGGCGGTCAGGATAACCGTACCCTTGCCGCCTGCAATTCGATCTAAAAAGGCATCCGAGATATTCGCCCGGATGCCGGATAAACTAATCGTTCGTCCGCCGCTGGCCCCGCTATAACAGGAATCGGCAATAAAAATGATGCGCTGGGATTGTATTCGGTAAAAAATATGAGAGATTTCCCGCATGGGCAAAGCAGAGGCATAAAGGTCCTGGGGATCGACATCGTAAGGTAAAAGATATTTTTCCAGGCCGTCGCCGTCGGGACTCAGCACATCTTTTTCGGTGGCACCGTGGCCCGCAAAATAAATAATCACCATGTCTTGCTTGCCGGCCTTTTTTTTCAGATGGGTGCCGAGCGAACTGCGCAAACGGGAAAGGCTGGCATCCCGGTTTAAAAGCAGGGTCACATTTTCAGGCGGTATTTGGATGACGTCCACCAGATGTCGGTAAAAAGCTCTGGCATCATTTACCGCCCACTTGAGCCGGCGCGTATTGGGATAATCGTTTATTCCGACTACCACCGCCCATATGTTTTTGCGCATTTCGATGTGCGTAACGACCAGGGTCTTTTCAGAAGCAACGCCGTCCGCATCAACCGCCCGTACCTTGATTTTGTTTTCACCGAGCTGCAAAGAAATGCGTTCATTAAATTCAATGCGCCGGGACTGGGCCTTTTTTTTCACCTGCAGGCCGCGGCCGGTTCTATCTTCCAGCGGTTTGTCGTTAATAAATATCTCCAGCCGCTCGATACCCTGCTCATCTTCGACAACACCGGAAAGACCAATTGAATTCGCCTCTATCGCGCTGCCGTCTTTGGGAGAAGCAATCATGATGACCGGTGGATTTTTAGCACCCTGAGCCAGCTGAGTTAACAGCTCCTGTTCTCTTCTTTCTTTTTCACCGAGCTCTTCCGCCAGCAGGCTGGCTTTCTTTCGCTCTTCCTCCAGTTCCGTCTTCATCGTATCCAGCTGCGTCTGAATTTCGAGGAGCTTTGCCAGCCGTGCCTGCAACTGGACGATCTTATCTTCTTTGGGCAAAACTTCTGCCGCTTGTTTTTCCTGGGATGAAGGTTTCGCCTCCGGTTTTTCCTCCTGTTCGGCTTCTTTTTTTAATACGCTGATCTGTTTTTGCGTTGCGGCGATCTCTTTTTTGGCTTTTTCTTCGGCAACATATATAGATTCATATGCCTCGACACCTTTAAGCACTTGCAAGACGGCTTTGTTATCAGGATCTTTTTCGCTAATTTTTGTAAGAAAATCTTTTATTTGGACCCAACCTGGTTTCTTCCAAACAATGATGTCAACCCTGAATGCCCCCCTATCATCTCTATAATAGTCAGGACGTAAAGGTTCACCATACACTGTAGTCGGTCCAGACCTGTAGCCCAGATAAATGTTCCCCGTTTCGGAAGCAATCATGGTAATCCCGTTTATTCCATAAAATGGATGCATCTTATGATTGTTGCCGATTCGCATCATAAAGGGCCATCCCAGCTCCGGCCTGACATCATGCCACTGATAACTCCAATCGCCGCCAGGCCAAAAATCAATACGACCTGTGCCTATTACAGAATAAATGTCCCCGGCCTCTAAATAAACCCCTGTGTTTTTCATACCGGGAACGCCGCCCAAAATACTTACATGTTTATATTCTTTAACAATAGGGGGTAAAGGTTCCGGCATCTGAAGGTTGGCCTTTGCACATCCCAGGAGGGTCAGAAAGGCGCAAATCAGAAGATATCCCAGAACCGGTAAAAAGTTATTTTTTTTCATCGAACACGGCCTCCAATGCATGATCATAAATTCATAAAAATTAACCACCCCGCCGCAAGCGGTCGGGGTATGTAAAAGGAATTATCCTATTATATTCCCCCTCACCCTAACCCTCTCCCCCAGGGAGAGGGAACTTGCGGAAACCCCGCCGCAAGCGGATGGGGTATTGAAAAGACTCCAATAAACATCTCGAAAATCTTTGAACTCCATTAAAACTTAAATCCTATCATTCCACTAGAGTCGTTTTCTTCCCTGTAATAGACTGATTGAACCGAATAACACCTAATTATTTTAATAATATTAAAATTTTTATTGACAAATTTTAATATTTATGTAATCAAAAAGGGGAATTTTTCTCTTTAATAGTTCTAAGGGTGCTAAATGACACCGAAAATAGATATCGGCCCTAAAATCAAAGAGATTAGATTGCAAAAGGGGCTAAAACTTAAGGACCTCGCCAAAGAAACAGGTCTTTCCATCAGCCTCATCTCCCAGGTCGAGAACAACAATACCTCACCATCACTTTCTACCCTCATCAAACTCGCGAATTATCTAGGTACAGATACCGGCTTCTTTTTAGAAAATCCCGAGAAGAAAAAAAGCGCTACGGTCTGCCACAAAAAGGATCGCAAATTCTGGACAAGCAATGACAAAAAAATCTTTTTCGAACTCCTCAATCCCTCCCTGCGCAACAAAAAGATGGAGATTGTGTTTGCAACGGTAAAACGTTTTGAAACCCCGCCGGAAAAGTACACCCATGAAGGCGAGGAGTTCGGGCTGGTTCTGAAAGGTCAAATTCAGGTTGAAGTCGGCGATGAGAGCTATGTTCTAAACGAAGGGGACACAATTTACTTTAAGTCCACACTTCCGCACGCGATTTATGGCATTGCTCCCGGGGACTCAGAAATCATATGGGTGACTTCACCACCCATTAAAATATTATAACCTAGGTTGAGCGGTTCAGGGTTCAACGTTCCGGGTTGAAAAACCCCCAAGCCGCAAATATTAAATTGATTCTGCCTTCATCGTGTTTATAAAGCCGTTTCATCCAATGGGGCGTGTCGGGTATTCCGGATCTTGATCAATATGGAGAGCAGTGCCCATCGGTTGTAACCTTTGGACCTTGAACCCTGAACCTGGAACCGATCAGTTATCCTGAAATGTTAATGCGAAGGGAGAAAAATTTGCGATGAACCTGCGGGTTGGCATTATTGGCGTCAGTCAGACAAAATATGAGACGAATAAAAGCTACCAGGCCATAACGGATACGGTTTTCGAGGTCGTTCAGGAGGCTATGGCTGATGCGGGCGTAAGTCGGGAAGATGTGGACAGCATTGTCACATCCAGTGTGGACCTGTGGGATGGCCGGACCGCTTCCAATCAAATGCTGACCGATGTCGTCGGAGCGATCATGAAGTCTGAAAGCCGGGTTGCCGGGGATGGTCTGGGTGCAACCTTTCAGGGCATGATGACCATTCTCTGCGGTGCATCGGATCTTACCTTAGTGGTTTCGCAGTGCCGCGGTTCCATGGGGGACCCTTATGGAATCAGCAACTGGGTCTTTGACCCGATTTTTCAGCAGCCGTTGGGACTGGACTACCTTTCAGCAGCTGCGCTTCAGGCCAACCATTATATGAAACGATTCGGAATTACCCAAGAAGACTGTGCGCGGGTTGTGGTCAAGAATCTCAATGACGCTCAAAATAATCCCCAGGCCCAGGTGGCCAAGGAGACCACAACCGATGATGTCATGCATTCCCCCATGTGGGCTTACCCGATCAAGGAAATGGATGCAGCACCTGTATCGGACGGGGCATGCGCTATTGTGTTGGCTTCGCAAAAGAAAGCCAAGGCGCTTTCCAAAAATCCGGTGTGGATACTTGGAGCCGGGTGCTGCGTGGAGGCTCACTACCTGGGGGACCGCGATCTCACCGAAGGAGAGGCGTTGGCGAAGGCATCGAAAAAGGCTTACGAAATGGCAGGGATTCACGATCCTGTCAAGGAACTGGATCTAGCTGAAGTCTCTGCCGAATTCTCCTATCAGGAGCTTTTGTGGACGGAACTCATGGGTTTCTGCGGCAGGGGGAACGGGATAAAGTTTCTCGAGCAGGGAATGACATCCGCGGGAGGAGCACTTCCGGTTAATCCTTCGGGCGGAATGATAGCAGGCAATCCCGTTACGGTGGCGGGCTTGACCCGTCTTGTGGAGGCGGTGTTGCAGGTTCGCGGAAAAGCCGAAGCCCGGCAGGTGCAAAACGCCAAGATGGCGCTGGCCCACGGAACCACCGGATGCTGTGGTCAAGGTCAGTATGTGATGATCGTGGGAAACTGAATAGGAGAGACTTAGGTGGGAAAAAGAGTAGCTATTATTGGAACCGGCCAGACCAGACATTGCAGCAAGCGTGAGGATGTCAATCAGATGGAGCTGGTTTACGAAGCCGCAACTGCAGCCCTAAAGGATGCGGAAATGACCGTAAAAGACATTGACGCGGTGGTACTGGCCAACATGGAGCTGTTTGAGGGCCGAGCGCTTCCCGACATGTGGTGCGGGGAAGGGGCCGGTGCTTTCATGAAGCACGCATTTAAAATCTCCACGGGAGGCACTTCGGGTACCTCCGGGGCCATTTCTGGGTACTATCATGTGGCCTCCGGGCTTTTTAATACGGCGATGGTAGTAGGATTTGAGAAACACTCTGACGGCAATACTTCAGCCGGCATGGCCCTGACTGATCCCTTCTGGGATCGCCACATCGCTGCAGCGGCCATCGGTAATTTTGCCCTCTCCGTCTCGGAGTATATGGCAGACCGGGGTGTTACCGAGGAGCAGTCGGCCAAGGTGGCCGTAAAGGCGCGACGCAATGCCTGCAATAACCCCCATGCTCACCTGCAGATGCCCGACCTTACGGTTAAAGAGGTGCTTGAATCTCCTATGTTGGCCTACCCTGTTCATCGTTTGGAGATGTGTCCTCAATCCGACGGGGCCTGCGCCATTATTTATGCCGGTGAAGAGCTCGCAAAAAAGAAGTGTTCCAGACCCGCATGGGTGCGGGCGGCGGTCACGCGACATGACCATATCTATTTAGGGGAAGTGAAAAACCGTCTGAGTACCATAAGGAGTTTGAAGGAAGCTGCCCGGGTGGCCTACAAAACGGTGGGCATAAAAGAACCCCTGAAGGAGTTCGATGTGGCCGAGATTTACGATCCTTTGACCTATGCGGAGATCGCCTGGTATGAGGCCCTGGGGTTCTGTAAGGACAGAGAGGGTGGACGTCTGATCGATGACGGCCTCACCCGGATGGATGGCGAACTTCCGGTCAATCCCTCGGGGGGAGTCATCTCAACCAACCCCGTCGGGGCTTCCGGAACAATCCGTGTGGCCGAGGGGGCGTTGCAGATTCATGGAAAAGGCGGCAAGCGACAGGTTCCGGACGTGAACCTGGTACTGGTAACCGGCTACGGGGTCTATTGCTGGAGCGATGTTATGATATTGTCCGGCACGCCGGATTAAGAGGTGCACCATGAAAAAAGATAACCCACTGGAAGAGCTTCTTCGCGTCCCTGTCCATATGAAACTTCATTATCGCTTCCCTGCCGGGACTCACTATACCCGGTTTTTCAGGGAGATGAAGGACAGTGGAAAAATCATGGGGGTAAAGTGCACGCAATGCGGCAGAGTTCTTGTCCCCCCGCGTCCTGTATGCGGCGAGTGCTTTGTAAAAACAGGGGATTGGGTGCCTGTCGGCCCAAAGGGCACAGTGAAGGCCTATACATCCATCTACATCAAATTTATTGACGGATCAACCGGAAAACCGCGGCCGAGCCCCTATGGATCGGGCCTCATTCAACGCGACGGAGCCTTTTCCACCATCAACCACATCCTCGAGGAGGGAGACCCGGAAAAACTCTACAGCGGGATGCGGGTTGAGGCGGTCTTGAAAGAAAAGAGAGAGGGCAATATCGGAGATATTCTCTTCTTCAAAACGATTACCTCGCCAAAGAGATAGGACCTCAATTGAGCATTTTTCGACAATTGAGGCAGGAGAAAAATAGATGAGCGATCGTGTTAAAGGGATGGTCCTTGAAGGCAAGCTGGATCTGCCTTTCAGCTATTCGGCGGGCAGAACAGCCAGCCGGTTCTTTATCGAGTTAAGAGATCATCAGCGCATAATGGGCAAGAGCTGTCCAAGGTGCAACCGAGTCATCGTACCTGCACAGTTGTTCTGTAAGGAATGCTTTACCAAGACAGATGATTGGGTGGAGGTGGGGCCGGAAGGGACCCTGATTACTTTCACTGTGGTATACCGCAAGGAACGTCATCATCCAAAAGATGCGCCCCTGGCCTACGGGATAATCCGGCTCGATGGCGCCGACACATCCCTCGTTCATCTTCTGGCGGAAACCGACGTGGCGCAACTTCAGCCCGGTATGAGGGTCCGGGCGGTCTTTTCAAAAAAAAGAATAGGCCACATTTTGGATATTAATCACTTTGAAATGGCTTAAATAAAACCAAGAAAGCAAAGGAGAAGCCCGTGGGGGTCCTGTTTGAAAAAAAGGAAAGGATTGCGATTATCACGATCAATCGCCCCGATGCCATGAATTCCCTTGACGGCGAGTCGCTTGAACAGCTGAACAAGGCCTGGATCGATTTCCGAGATGACCCTGATTTATGGGTCGCTATTGTTACCGGCGCAGGGGACAAGGCCTTTTGCGCTGGAGGGGATCTTAAAAATCTAAACCAATACTACCGCAGTATGACGCCGATCCAGAGGAGGGAGAAGGCCGAAAAGGAACCGGGGGTAGGCGGCATTACCCGCAATCTCGACATATGGAAACCGATCGTCGCCGCCATCAACGGCCATTGCCTGGCCGGCGGGCTGGAAATCGCACTGGCCTGCGACATCCGGATCGCAGCGGAAAACGCCACTTTCGGGCTCACCGAGGTAAGCTGGGGGATCATACCGGGAGCGGGAGGCACCCAGCGGCTGCCCCGGCTCACCTCCCTGGCCAAGAGCCTGGAGATGATCCTTACAGCCGATCGGATTGATGCCCGGGAGGCCATGCGTATCGGTCTGGTTAGTCGTGTTGTACCGGCAAATGAGGCGCTGCCGGAAGCACTCAAGATGGCTAAAAGAATATGCCGTAATGCGCCTCTGGCAGTCCGGGCGGCCAAGGAGGCCATTTACCGGGGGTTGGACCTGTCTCTTTCCGAGGGGTTGCGCCTGGAACAATTTCTGGCGGAACCGCTCAGGCAGTCGGAAGATGCCAAGGAAGGACCCCGGGCCTTTGCGGAAAAACGAGACCCTGATTTTAAGGGCCGCTGATACATCGTCTGAAATTCTTCCTCAGTAATTGTAAACAAAGACCTCGTTTAATAGTTAAATAAAGGAATATATCCATATTTTCAACCAGTTAACGAATAAACCATTCAACTAATAAACGATATCTGAAATATAGGAAAAGAACAGATATGAAACTGAAAACGATTCTATTTGAAAAGAAAGCCAATCGGGCCGTGATCACCCTGGACCGTCCGGATGTTTTGAATGCCATTAACGGGCAAGTCCTTGATGAACTTGAAACAGTGTTAAACGACTGTAACAAGGACCCGGAGATCCGGGTGATTTTGTTGCAAGCGGCCGGGGGAAAAGCTTTTTGCGCCGGGATCGACGTTGAATATGTAAAGGACATAAGTCCTTTAGAGTCTAGAAATATTGGCGTCAGGCTTCATGATGTTTTCTATTTATGCCGGACGTTGTCCAAGGTCATTTTCGTGGTCGTGAATGGTCTTTGCCTGGGAGCGGGATTGGAGCTTGCCGTCTCCTGTGACCTAATTGTAGCCACCGAGAAATCCAAATTCGGATTGCCGAACATCAATGTGGGCATTCCGGCAATTGTCGAAGCTGCTGTCTTGCCCCAGGCGATCGGTATTATGAATACGCGCGAACTGTGTTATTCCGGATGGAATTGGGACGCTCAAAAAGCGCTGGCCCGAGGACTGATAAATGAGGTCTGTACCGAGGAAAATCTGGAAACTCGAACCGAAAAATGGTTGAACCGACTTGAAACCCGCAGTCCAATGGCACTGATGACTCAAAAAGAGATTATTCACCAGTGGATGACAACCAATATAGAAGCGGCCATCGATTTTTCAATCAACACCGTCGCTTTGAATTGGATGACCAAAGATCAAAAGGAAGGTATGGGGGCTTTTCTGAAGAAACGAAAAGCCGAGTTTTCCGGAGAGTAACCTAGTGTCGTGTCCCACAAATACATTAAAAAAGTCGAGCAGGATATCTAATAATAGTTGAGTCTTTGAATATAAAAAAATCCAAGCTCAAAATAACAAATAACAAACAATATCCAAATTCCAAGCTCCAATGATCCAAACCGGCTTTGACTTGGCACGAGGAGTTTTGTTCGGTCTGAGCTCAGGCCGAATGTAGCTTGTCAGCGACAGCCAAGTCGATTTGATTCATTGTATTCAGAGATTTGTTTCGGATTTGAGTTTTGTAATTTGGGATTTATTTGTAATTTGAAATTTGAAATTTGAAATTTGGGATTTGGGATTTAACTCATGCTGATCACGGATTAATAATATTAAAAGGGAATCGTATATGGGCAGCGTAATAATTACATGCGCCTTGACAGGCGCCCAGCAGGGCAAGGAAGCAAATCCCAATCTCCCTGAACAGCCGGCTGAAATAATTGAACAGGGATTGGCGGCCTGGCGGGCCGGTGCGGCCATTTTACATATTCACGCCAGGGACAAAGACGGAAAACCGACCGGTGACGTCACGGTTTTTAAGGAGATCGTCGACGGACTGAGATCAGCGGGTTGTGACGCTATCTTGAATCTGACCACGGGAGGCGCGGTGGCCGGTCTTTCTCTAAAGGAACGGCTTAGAATAATTCCGGAACTTACCCCCCAGATCGCTTCGTTCAGTCTGGGCTCCGGGTGTTTGCTGGGGCGCTATGATCATGACAACAAGGAATGGCTCCGTGATCGATTTGTCCCCCTTTTTCCTTCTTACAAAGAGATGGAAACAACCGCCGTATTCTTTCGGAACCATGGCACCAAACCTGAGATTGAAATATATCACGCCGGAATGATTAATAATTTAAATGCACTTGACCGCATCGGGATCTTTGAACACCCGATTTTTGTTAATATTGTGATGGGCATCCCCGGGGAAGTGACACCGGCCGGTGTAAGGGAACTTATTTTCCTGGTCGACAGTCTTCCACCCGATGCAAACTGGCATGTAACTGCAATAGGGGGCAAAAATCACTTCAGGATAACAATGGCAGCGGTTCTTCTGGGCGGACATTTGAGAGTCGGAATGGAAGACAACCTGTATTTAGAGCGCGGCGTACTGGCTGAAAATAACGCCCAGCTGGTTGAAAAAGCCGTGCGACTGCTGAAGGAGCTCGGCGAATCGCCTGCTTCTCCGGCGGAAGCCGGGTCCATTTTGGGTGTTAATACCTAACCCGGATAAACCGGAAAATGCCTAAAGTGAGCTAAAATGCCTAAAATTGTGGTGTCGCTTCGCTCCGCCTTTATTATAAACGCTTGGTATTTTCAGCATGCAAACCAGAAATCAGTAAATACTACAATAGCATGTAGTCTTTTTGCTTTTAATAAAATCGTTCGTTCGACCCAGAGGCTCTCGACGGGTAGCATACATCAACTTTAGGCATTTTAGGCATTTTTGATTTAGGCATTTCTTTGGATAACTTGATTTTTACACAAAAAGATCTTGCCACAAAATGCACAATCCCGCTTTCAGCGGGACTAAGCGCCTATAACCGGGCTGCAATGCAGGAGGCAATATGGCCAATGAACAAAATTCGGAAGATCAGGTTTTAACAGAGGTTAAGGACGGGATTGCCAAGATTACCATGAACCGCCCGAAGCGACTGAACAGTATCAGTATCGATTCTTTGGAATTGATAATCAAAGCCCTGCAAGACGTTCTGGAGAATCCACAAGTAAGCGTTGTTGTGCTGACCGGGAAAGGTCGGGCATTTTGCGCCGGGGCCGACCAGGGTGAAATGGTAAAGCGACAACCTGGAGAATGGGAAGAGATCGTAGACAGATACCTTGACCCGATACGACTGATTGCAAAATCAGACAAGCCGGTCATCGCTTCCATTAATGGAGACGCAGTGGGAGGCGGGCTGGGTCTGGCAATTGCCTGCGACCTGAGAATAGCGGTTAATACCGCCCGGTTTTGCACGCCTTTTACCGCGATCGGACTGGCAGGCTGCGACATGTCCGCCGGATATTTTCTCCCTAGGCTGGTCGGTCTGGGAAAAGCAACGGAGATGATGATGACGGCCCGTTTTGTAAAGGCCGAAGAGGCTGAAAAGATCGGTCTGGTGCAACGGCTGGTTGCACCGGAAGATCTGGAAAAAGAGACCCTGAAACTGGCCGGCAGGCTGGCGGCCCTGTCTCCGATAGCTCTTGGTTGGACGAAAAAAGCCATTCGCCGTTCACTTGACAGGGATATGGAGGCTGAATTTGATTTTGAGATATTTGCTCAGGTGCAATGTTTACAGACGGAAGAACACCGGGAAAGTCTGAGACAATACCAGGAATCAATGATGGGGAAGAAAGCCTAACGATGTGATTATAGCGGTTGTCATAAATATGTTCCGTTTGCCGGATTTTCTAACAGGAGAAAATATAATGTGTAACGTCCTGAAATTATTATAAACATGACAACCGCTATATTATTTTTTTTATTGCAAAAAAATCTAGACTTTTACGCAACGATGTGCCATGCACTGTTGGTAACTAATCGTGCATTGACAAAGTGGATTAACCGTTTCAATCAACAATGAAGAAAAATTATTAGAGCGTTTGGATCTGGCCATATTGGACGTTATCGACAACCCTGAGAAGATCCAACAAACTACCGCTATCGGAACGTTATTTTGACAAACGCTCTACATGTAACTTTCCGGGAGTAAAAAATCATGAAACAAGCCAAGTTTTTTAATTTTAGCGCGGCCCAGCTGGAGTTCAAATACCAGGTGGACCGGTTTGTAAAAAAGGAGATCCGTCCCTTCGCGCAGCAATGGGACCAGCAGAAAGAATGTCCTCTGGAAATTATTAAAAAGTTGGGCGAACTTGAATATCTGAGAGCCGGATTCCCGGAATCAGTGGACGGAATCGGCGGAACAGTTGATCAGTTGTTGCTGATCGAAGGCCTGGCGGCAGGATCGGCCGGAGTGGCCCTGTCCGTTTATGTTCATATCGGGCTTGCCTGCGCCGCGCTCGAAGCCCTAGGGGATGGAGAGCAGCAGGAAAGATACTTGAAGCCTGCCTTAAAAGGGGAGAAAATCGGATGCTGGGCCTATGCGGAGCCGGATGCCGGAGCCGACATCACCTCGGTTCAGCTCAGCGCACTGGAAGACGGAGACAGTTATGTTTTAAACGGTTCCAAGCTATATATCACCAACGGTACGCTTGCCGATTTTGCGGTCGTGGTGGCCAGAACATCAGATGCGCCGGGGCTAAACGGGATTTCCCTTTTTATTGTGGAAAAGGATCAGGAAGGTTTTTCCAGTAAAGAGATGGCCAAGCTGGGAATGCGAAGTTCCAAACTGGCGGAACTGTTCTTCAAAGATTGCCGCGTGCCAAAAAAGCAATTGCTGGGGCCTTTAGATTCAGGATTTCGCCTTTCAATCAAAGTTCTTTCCAAAGGAAGGGCCCTGGCTTCGGCCTTTGCCGTCGGCATGGGAATGGAAGCGTTAAGACAAACCGTTGAGTATACCAAACTCAGACAGCAGGGAGGCGGTCCGCTGACAAGGCAACAGTATATCCGTTTCACACTGGCGGATATGGAAACCCGTCTGGAAGCTGCCCGTTTGATGGCGTACTCGACGGCCGATCTTATTGATAAAGAGCAGCCTTTTGATCTGGAGTGTTCAATCGCAAAATTATTTTCCACTGAAACATTAACCTGGTGTTGCGAACGTGCCTTGCATCTTCACGGGGCCTATGGATACATGATGGACAGTGATATTCAACGGCTTTACAGGGACTGTAAAGTTCTGGAATTCGGCGAAGGGACCAGTGAAATCCAGCGAGAGATGATTTCAGGCTTCCTTTTGCGGTAGAGGTGCAAAACTTGAGTCGTTTTGAATAGTGACTTCAGACCTCGTTGAATAGTGGAATGGTTGACTGGTTGATTAGGTAAATAATAGTCTTCAATTCAGTATGTTACGATTGTTGAAATATCAAGTGCCCAATTATTTAGCAAATATGGGATTAATCCATATTTACAACCATTTAACCAATCAACTAATCAACCAATTAACGATATCTCGACTTGGAAGGAGATAAAAAGATGAGTGAAAAAATTGGAGCTATTGATGCCTGGGGAACGTTGATCACCAAAGAAGGCGCCACCCGATGGCCGGATGAGTTTCATCATATTTTCAAAAGATATAAGTCAGGCCCCAAAATTACGGATGGAATGGATGTGGAAGAAATGCTGGCGGACATGGACGAAGCCGATGTGGATATGGTCGTGCTGTCATCCTTTGAATACGGGGATGTACAGATAATTTCCAATGCGGAAGTTGCTGAAGTCGTAAAAAAATATCCCAAACGCTTTGTGGGTTGCGGCACGGTGGATCCTCGCCAAAAGCCGATGAAAGTGCTGGACGATATCAAAAAAATGGTTGAAGAACAAGATATGGTGGCCTTGCGACTGGAACCGTATGCGTATGGTGACGGGATGACCGGCGCTCCTCCGAATCAGAAAATGTACTGGCCGATTTATGCCAAATGCTGCGAACTCGACCTTCCGGTTACACTTCAGGTAGGACATACGGGACCGCTTCTGCCTTCTGAGCCGGGACGTCCGATCTACCTGGATGAAGTCGCCCTCTCTTTTCCAGAGTTGACCTTAATCGGCGCTCACCTTGGGCAGCCATGGCATGAAGAGATGATGATTCTGGCCTGGAAACATCCGAATGTGTACATTGAAACCTCGGCCAGGGCACCAAAATTTTGGCCGGACTCCTTCAAGCATTTTGCAGGTTCATACGGACAGGACAAAGCCCTGTGGGCCACTGATTACCCTCTGCTCGGATTTAAAAGGTGCATAGACGAAGCCCGGGACCTGGGCTTTTCTTTTGAAATCGAAAAAAAGCTGCTGCGTGACAATACAATCAAGGCGTTCAAGCTTGAGGGGAGGATATGATGAAAGCACTTTTAATGAATCAGGCCAAAGAAGATCTGGTGCTGGGAGAACTGCCTGATCCCGAGCCAAAAGAAGGAGAAGTGGTTGTTCAGCTAAAAGCGTGTGGGATTTGCGGCACCGACGTGCATATTGCCCGTGAAGGCACCATTCCAACGGCTTTTACCCCGATCGCCCTGGGGCATGAACCGGCAGGGGTAATATGTGAAATTGGCGCCGGAGTTACCGACTGGAAGGCAGGGGATCGCGTGGCCGTTTATCCGCATGTCTTCTGCGGAACCTGTCCGGCCTGTCGTAGCGGTCGGGAAGGGCTGTGTGCCAAATCCAGCATATTCGGTCTTCACAGGCACGGCGCCATGGCTGAAAAAATGGCCCTGCCCACCCGGTGCCTTATTGCCCTGCCCGATTCGATCTCTTTTGAAATCGGGGCAATCATGACCGACGCCGTTTCAACGCCTTACCATGCCGTAGTTCGCCGGGCGCACCTGCAAAAGGGCGAAACGGTTGCCATTTTCGGATGCGGCGGTTTGGGAAGCCAGGCCATAAAATTCTGCAAGCTGTTCGAAGCCGGTGACATCATTGCCGTCGACACCAATGATGCCGCCCTGAAAAGGGCAAAGGCACTGGGAGCCAGCCATACGATCAAAGTTGGAGACACTCCGGCCAACAAGGAGATCCGGAGCCTGACAGACGGTGTCGGTGTTGATGCGGCTTTTGAATTTGTCGGTATACCCCAAACAATCAATACGGCGGTTCGAAGTTTGCGTCGCGGAGGTCGGGCGGTGGTAGTGGGTATCGGTCTTGAAAAAATCATACTTCCGGCCATCCGAACCTTCGTGGGCAATGAATATGAGCTCCTTGGATCCATGGGCCTGGATGTAGCCGATCTAAAAGATGTTGTTTCCCTGGTGGAACAGGACAAATTGAACCTTGATGGAATGACCCGAGCGGTCTCTTATGAGGGAATTAATGAAGCGCTTCGCCGACTGGAACAAGGGCAAGCGGATGAAGGGAGATATGTATTAGCTCATGACTGAAGACAACAACTACGATAAAAATGCGGTTCTGCTTGATCGCAAAGGAGCTGTGGCGCATCTGAAGTTGAACCGGCCGGCCACGATGAATTCGGTAAACGGTGATCTGTGCCTGGGTTTGGTCCGCTCAATAGATGCCTTGGAACAAGATGACGATATCAGGGCCGTGGTTCTTTCCGGTGAAGGACGAAATTTTTGCGCCGGTGGGGACCTTCAGGCAATTGATGAGATATGTGCTTCCGAGGCGGACAGTATTTATGCCAGGCTAAGAAGAGACTTTAACGCAGTGGAGCGGTTGTATAATTTCAGCAAACCGACCATAGCCGCCATCCATGGGAAGGTGATGGGAGGCGGCTGCGGGATATCCGCCGCCTGTGATTTTGTTTATGCCGATGAAAACACCGTCTTCGGTTTCCCGTTTTTGGATCTTGGCATACTGCCCGACATGGGAGTTCTGTTTGTGGTGACGCAAAGAATCGGTCTTGCCGCCGCCCGCCGGGCATTGCTGCTGGGAGAACCTCTAAAGGCAGATGAAGCTGAAAAACTCGGGTTGGTCGACAAAGTGGTTTCACAGGGAAAATACCTGGAAGAAGCGTTTGACCTGGCTAAAAAACTGACCGGCAAGTTTCCGCCGGCAGTTCAGTTCACCAAGAAGCATCTGAACCAGGTCAGTGCACTTTCATTTTCCGATTCGCTTGAACGGGAGATACAGCAGCAGACTTTGCTGTGGTGCACTCCGCAAGTAAAAGCGCAGATGAAAGAAGTGATTCGGAAATTTAGTAAAAGAAGGAATCACCGATCTTGATGGGTACGCCATTGATCCAAAATCAAGCTTAAGACAGGATATTTTTCTATAAAAGGAAAACCGATGGAATTTGGTTCAAAGGATATTGATAAAAACGCTTTATATCGCGATGTCCTTGAGAACCGTTTTCTTTTGTCTGCTGAAAACGGTGAATCTAAAATTCTCCCTTTGGCTGAAGCTGTCCGCCGGAATGTAAAAAAAGGGATGCGCATTCATTTTCTCGGGCTGCATTATCGAGCGCATGCCGCAATTTTTGAACTGTTCAGGCAATTCAAGGATGGCAAGCCGGACTTCACGATCATCGCCGGAACACTACATGGCCCGATCATGGCACTGTTTCACGTCGGGATGATCAAAAAAGCGGTGACAGCATTTACAGGGGAAGCCTATCCCACCATGGGACCCAATCCGGTTTACAACCGGCTTTATAATGAGAATAAGGTCACTTTTGAAAACTGGAGCTTTCTTACATTCACCTTGAGGTTGCTGGCGGGAGCAATGGGTGTTGGATTTTTGCCGACCCGGTCCCTCGCGGGAAGCGATATGGCGCCTGCCAACGACAAAGACTGCCGGCCCCTGGACGATCCCTTCGGAGAAGTTTCAGGGCTGACCGCCGTGCGGGCGCTTAATCCCGATATCACCATCCTGCATGGACATGCTGCCGATGAATTCGGAAATACCATCCTTATGCCCCCCAGGGGAGAGGACATTTACGGTGCTTTTGCCAGCCGCAAGGGTGTTATCGTAACTGTGGAAAAAATCGTCTCCCCGGACTTCATCCGGAAAAATTCTCATCTGGTGAAACTTCCAGGGAGTTTCGTAAGCAGCATATCCGAAGTGCCGATGGGCGCGCACCCTAGCGGATTAAACAGCCAGGGTCTTTGCGGGATCGACGGCTATTGTGAAGACATTCCTTTTTACATTGAAACCAGAAGAGCTGCAAAAGACCCGAAGGCTTTCAATCAATGGATTAAAGAATGGATTCTGGATTGCAAAAATCAAAAAGAATACCTTGACAGGCTGGGAAACAAAAGGGTGCATCTTTTGAAAGGCAGATCTCACCCAAACGCCTGGCAGCATGATCTGAACAGCAAGATGGCAGAGGTACAAAAGAAACCCCTATCGCCGACTTCCCTGGAACGAGCAGTGCTGGCCGCCTCTGATATTATCAGGAAAAAAGCAGGTCACGACGGCAGTAAACTTGTACTGGCCGGCGCCGGTCTGGCGGGTCTGGCTTCCTGGGTGGCGATATACGGTTTAAGGGAACAGGGGCAAGAGACGCAATTGGTATCGGAGCTCGGCTTTCTGGGGTTTTCCCCCAGGCCGGGGGAGCCGTTTCTCTTCAATCTGTCGAATATCCCCACCTGCAAGGCGCTGGACGGTATTTTGACCATGCTTGGCATCCTGGTGCCTCACCAGAGGATGCATTGTCTTGGAGCGTTAAGCGCGGCGCAAGTGGACAAATATGGAAATCTTAATACGACCCTGATACCTGACAAAAATGTTTTAATGACCGGTTCAGGCGGTGCGAATGATGTCATGTCAACAGCCGGGGAAGTCATTATTATCATGCCCCAGTCAAAGGAGCGTTTCATCCAAAAGCTTCCGTTTATTACAAGCCCCGGAATGAAAGCCCGGACCCTGGTTTCCAACCTGGGAGTTTTTGAAAAACTGGGTGATGATCCGGAATTTTCTCTTACCGCCTATTTTGAAGATCAAACGTCGCAAGATAAAGCGGCAGCGATTGATCAAATACGGCAACAGTGTGGATGGAACCTGAAAACGGCTGACAACCTTGAAAAATTTCCGCTTCCCGATATCAGAGATCTCGCGACACTGCGGACATTTGATCCTGACAGATATTTCTTGAGAGATTAACGCAGGATCAAGTCAGAATCTTAGTCCCGCTGAAAGCGGGATTGTGCATTTTGTGGCAAGATCTTTTTATATAAAAATCAAATTACCCAAAGAAATGTCTAAAATTGCAAAATGCCTAAAATGCCTAAAGTTGATGTATTCTATCGATTTTATTAAAAGAAAAAGCAAGATATGCGATTATATTCATTTACTGATTTCTGGTTCTTCATGCTGAAAATACCAGGCGTTTATAATAAAGACGGAGCGAAGCGACGCCACAATTTTAGGCATTTTAGGCATTTTAGCTCACTTTAGACATTTTTCCGGTTTATCCGGGTTAGAGCTTACGCCTCGGAGAGAATTATGAAAAATTGGAATATTGATTTTAGTATGACCAAGGAACAAGAGATGATTGCCGGATCTGCCAGAGAAATCTCCCGGAAATTCGGCCCTGAATACTGGTATGAAAAGGAAGAGAATCAAAGTTTTCCGAGCGACTTTTTAGAAGTGCTGGGCGAGACCGGAATTCTTGGCTTGGGGATACCCGAGAAGTATGGCGGTTCGGGAATGGGTCTGACCGAGGCGGTTATCGCCATTGAGGAGCTGGGGGCCGGCGGAGGCGGTTTGGCCCCTGCCATCTGCTTTGTCTTTTTTGTTGTTTTCGGCGGAATGTCAATTCTGAATCATGGAACGGAAGAACAGAAAAAAAAGTATCTACCAAAGATAGCTAAGGGGGAATTGGTAACGGCTCTGGGGTTGACCGAACCGGATGCGGGAACGGATACGCTTAGCATTTCCACATTCGCCGAAGAAGACGGCAACGAATTTCGCATTAACGGCAACAAGGTTTTTATCACCGGTTTTGAAGATGCAGGGGTTTTTGTTTTAGTGGCACGAACAATTAAAAAAGAGGATGCGCCCAAAAAATCACAGGGAATTTCCCTGTTTCTGGTTGACCTGCCCAATGACAGCATTAAGTGTAATTCCATACCCAAGCACGGCATTAATTATGTTAAGAGCTATGAGCTGGGTATTCATGATTTGCGCGTTCCCAGGGAAGCCATACTCGGAAAAAAAGATTCGGGCTGGTATCATATACTGGCCACTTTAAATCCGGAAAGAATAATGAGTGGTATCGGGGCCATCGGCTGTGCCAAAGCAGCGATTAAAGCCGCCGCTAAATATGCATGTGAAAGAGTCGTGTTCGACAAGCCGATCGGGGCTAATCAAGGGATACAGCTACCCCTGGCCGCGGCGTATGCGAAAGTTGAGTGTGCCCGCCTGGCCGTACTGAAAGCCGCGGCCCTTTATGACCGGCAAGCGTCACCCAAATTAATTGGAGATATTTCCAATTTAGCAAAATATGCGGCGGTTGAAGCTGCAATGGAAGCAACTTACAGCGCGATGCAGACATATGGCGGATATGGATACGCTAAGGAATATCATGTGGAAAGATGGTGGAGAGAGATACAACTTCTTCGGCTGGCGCCGATTTCGCACCAGATGACCCTTAACTATATTGGAGAGCACATCCTGGGAATGCCCAGGTCTTATTAAATGAGTGATTCGATGGGGAAATTTAAAGTAAACCGCAAAGACATTTTCTTTATCTTAAAAGATCAGCTTGACTACGGATCATTATGTTCCCTGGATCGATACAGCGATCTCGATGAGAAAGCCCTGGACATGCTGGTTAACGAGGCCGTGCATTTTGCCAGGGGGGTCGTCGATCCCCTGAATGAAATCGGAGAAGAACAGGGAGTCATATTTGAAAACGGCCGGGTGACCTGTCCTCCTGCCTTTAAAAAAGCATTCAAGCAGTATGGTCGGGACGGGTGGATTGCTGCTGCCAGAGACACACGGTACGGCGGCGGCGGATTTCCACTGATGATGCGTATCATTATTAACGACCTGATGTACGGGGCCTGCCAGGCTTTTAATATGGCTCCCAGTCTTACCCATGGCGCCGCCCACCTTATTGAAAGCTTTGCCACCGAGGAATTAAAAGAACTCTATGTTCCGAAAATGTATAACGGCGAATGGGCGGGGACCATGGCCCTGACCGAACCGGGCGCCGGTTCGAATATGGGTGCTGTTGAAACGGAGGCTTATCGCCGGGAAGATCATTATCAAATAAAAGGCTCCAAGATGTTCATCTCCTGGGGTGAGCACAACATGACCGATAATATTATTCACTTGACCCTGGCCAGAATTGAGGGGGCTCCTGAAGGCGTCAAGGGAATTTCGCTTTTTATTATTCCAAAGTTCAGGGTAAATCCGGACGGATCTCTTGGCAAATTCAATGGTGTGGTCTGCAGTGGTATCGAAGACAAGCTCGGTCTTCACGCCTCACCGACCTGTGTTTTAAACTTTGGTTCCAAAGATGACTGCATTGGATACCTTTGCGGAGAGGAGAACAAAGGTTTGGCGCACATGTTTCAAATGATGAACCAGGCCAGGATCAATGCTGCTGTTTCCGGGATGTCTATTGCCAATACAGCCTATTTGAATGCCCTGGCCTATACCAGGGAACGTACACAGGGTCGGGACATTGCCGGCAGAAAGAAAGGAAGCGTTCCTATTATCGATCATCCGGACGTGCGCCGGATGCTGCTTTGGATGAAAGCAACGGCGGACGGTATGCGTTCCATGATCTATACGGCGGCCTATTGGTCCGACCTGGCGGATGGACTTGCTGATGAAAAAGAAAAGGAACACTACAACAATCTGCTGGAATTTGTCACCCCGATCATTAAAGCGTACTGTTCGGACATGGGATTCAGGGTGTGCGAAACCGCCATGCAGTGTCTTGGAGGTTACGGTTATTGCCGGGATTATCCAATTGAACAATATCTAAGAGACGTTAAAATCATGTCTTTGTATGAAGGGACCAACGGCATCCAGGCACTGGATTTGATGGGGCGTAAGCTGAATATGAGAAATGGGGGCTTCTTGCAGAGTTTTGAAAAGGAGCTGGACAGGTTCTGTCAACAAAACGGCGCTCATCCCAGGCTTGGTGTTAAAGTTCGCGTTTTGTCCGATGCCGCCAAACGGATTTGTGAAATTGCCCGGAAAATGAATGCGAGGCAAAAAACCGATCCCTTGCAGTGGGCCTCATACACATACCCGGCTTTAACCGGTTTGAGTGAAATATTCATTACCTGGCGTTTACTGGATATGGCGATCATTGCCGACCGGCGTCTGAACCAGTCCGGGGACGCAAAAGATGATTTTTACCAGGGCAAGGTGCTTCAAGCCACCTTTTTTTCAGATATTACCCTCCAGCGGGCCCTGGCCGATATGGAAACCTGTTTGCGGGACGGTCGGGAAATAATCGATATGCCGCAGGGGGCATTTTAAAGGAGGTCAATCGATGGGGATGAATCCATGGACGAAAGAACATCAGTTATTCCGCTCCTCGGTGAGGGATTATGTCAAGGGAGAATTAGCCCCTTATGCCGATGAATGGGAATCGCAACAAACTTTTCCAGGCAAGGTTTTCAAGGAGTTGGGAAATCTCGGTTTTTTGGGTATTCGCTACCCGGAGAAATACGGGGGCAGTGATCTGGATTATTGGTATACGGTTATTTTGTGTGAAGAACTGGTACGTTCCGGAATGTTAGGGCTGGCTATCGATGTGATGGTCCAATGTGAGTTTTCAGTCGGTGTCATTAACGATATCGGGACAGAAGAACAGAAAGCAAATTTTTTAGCCCCGGCCATAGCCGGGGAAAAATTGGCGGCCTTGGGCATTACCGAATCCGGTGCCGGTTCCGATGTGGCAGCTCTGCAGACGACTGCAATAAAAGACGGAAATCATTATATTATTAATGGTTCTAAAACGTTTATTTCAAACGGCACCCGCGCCGATTTTATTACCCTGGCCGTTCGAACCGGTGAAGAGGGGCGTCGGGGGATTAGTTTGATATTGGTTCCCACTGATATCTCCGGGTTTCAGGCCGTACACTTAAAAAAAACGGGGGTTCATACTTCACACACGGCCGAGCTGTTTTTTGATGATTGCCGGGTGTCGGGATCAAATCTGTTGGGCGAAGAAGGGGATGGTTTTCTGCAGATTATGTTACATTTTCAGGGAGAGCGGTTGATCCTGGCCAGTTTCGCCAATGCGATGATGAACTGGGCTTTAGAACTGGCATTAGATTACGGGAAAAAACGTTCCGTGTTTAAAAAGCCCGTTATTTCCTATCAAATATGGAGACATCGGATGGCCGATGTCTTAACACGCATCGAAGCTTCCCGGCAGCTGACCTATCACGCCTGTGACAGCCTCATCAAAGGGGAAAAAGCAGAAAGCGCTGTTTCCATGGCTAAATTGTTTGCGACTGAATCGGTGAGACCGGTGGTCAATGAATGTTATCAAATCTTCGGCGGTTATGCGTATATGGAAGACTATCCCATTGCCCGAATCTATCGGGATGTTGCCGCCATGACAATCGGAGCAGGCACCAGTGAAATCATGCGCGAAATTATTTCCCGCGAAAATAAAGTGGGTTAAAAAGCAACTTGATTTCGATAGGTCCGGCGGGAATAAACTTGCGAGTTTAATGTTAATACTCAGCCTGCTTGCAATACATATGGCTCGCCGCTTGGCCGAGTTATATTGAAAAAAAGGGGACTAAAATGTCTATAGACAATATTTTTATCGTCGGTGCCGGCCTGATGGGCGGCGGCATCGCGCAAGTCTGCGCTCAAGCCGGCTTAGAGGTGACGATCACCGACATCAGTACCGACGGCATGGACAGGGCGATTGAAAATATCGCCTGGTCGCTCGGTAAACTCATCGAAAAAGGCCAGGTCGAGGGCCGGCTGGAAAATATACTGTCCCGAATCAAAAAGAGTGATGATTACGAACCGGCCCGTGAAGCCGATCTCTGCCTGGAGGTGGTTTTTGAGAACCTTGATGCCAAACGCCAGGTGTTCGAACGGTTGGACAGTCTTGCACCATCTGAGTCCCTTATCGGGAGCAACACAAGTGCGATCTCCATTTCCGAACTGGCTACCTGCACGAAGCGGCCTGAACAGGTTCTCGGGCTGCACTTTTTTTCGCCTGTGCCAATGATGGCAGCCGTCGAAGTCATCCGGGGAATGCTGACCAGCGACAAGACGTTTGCCGCCGGTGAGGACTTTGTTCGGCGGCTGGGTAAGGAACCCATCCTGGTTAATAATGATGTGCCCGGCTTTATTATCAACCGCATCAATCTGCGGGCCAATATGGAGGCGATGCGCCTGGTCGAGGCCGGCGTAGCCGCGGTGGAGGATATCGATAAAGGTCTCAGACTGGCCGCCGGCAGGAAAATGGGGCCTTTCGAGACCGGCGACATGGTCGGGCTGGATGTTTCTTACGGCGCCTTGATGGCCATCTACGAGGAGACAAAAGACCCGGCCTGGTACCCGCCGGCGATTTTAAGGCGCAAGGTCAAGGCGGGGCATCTCGGGAGAAAGACCGGCCGCGGATGGTACGAGTACAATGAAGATGGTAGCAAAAAAGATATGGCTTGAAGACCATATCCTTTTTTGGTTATTTCTGGTACGCGCGTTGAACTCCTTAATATATTTAAAACCAGATGTGAAATCCCGTTCAGCGAAGGCAGGATGCATTCGACAAGCTCAGCACAAGTTCGAACCCACCTGCGGCCTACGGATTCGAAGTCCAAGCACCAATCCCGCCAGACTTCAGGATACCCGATAAGAATACCTAATGATCACAGCTCATTAAGTTTCCTTCAGTAAATCTTATCCTACTTTTTAAAGATCCCATTGTGAACAGATTGTGAACTTTGCCCCTAATTATCTCCTTCTTCCTTAGCCTATAATGAGAGACTGTTCGGAGTAATCTGGTTGTGATGACTGGTAATTAAGGTACAGATTTTTTTCAAAAAAACACTTGCATTGTTGCCTGATCATTGTTATTTTGGTTTTAAAACTATAGTTTATAAATTGAAACTATAATTAATATTATTAAACTATAGTTTATAAATTGAAACTATAATTTTTTGCTAACTCAAGAGGAGTGTGTTTTACCATGCGACCGATTGTTTCTAATCAAAATTCCTTACGCAATCCGCTCAATGAACTCTTGGGCAAGGAGGCCAACGTACGCCTGCTCAGAGTTCTGGCTAACGATGTAGATGGACCCCTTACCGAGTCGAATGTTGCCGAGCGTGCTGGACTTACAATACCCGGAGCACATAAGGCATTAAAACGACTTCTTCAATCTGGTTTTGTCGTTCGCGTTGGTGGGGGTCGAAAACATCAGTATGAACTTCGCCGTTCCGATAAGCTCGTGAAGGCCATGTTGAAGCTTTTTCAATCTGAAAAGGATCGGTACGAAGCGCTTCTCAGCTCTATCAAAAAGGAACTTGAGAAACCGGTACCTTATCCGCGCTCAGCATGGATTCAAGAATTGCCAAATGAATATGGAGATCCGCTGGTGATAGGTGTCCTGCATGAAACGAAGCGTCTGGCCAACTACATTCATCAGCTGCGGAAGCAACTCCATCAGGTAGAGCAAGACTTCGATCTTACGATTGAGGTGAATGGTTATACAAAAGCTGATCTTCCCAATTTAGAAGCCGATAAGGTTACCCTTTTGTATGGATTTCTACCATTCCCGGACAAATATAGTCGGGAAATGCATGCAAAGCCTTCGACTCATAAGGAAAAGGATCAACTCATGCTGGAGTTTTCACGTAAATTAGCTGAAGCTGTTGAGCATGATACTTCTCTCGTACGACGAGCAAAGGAACACGTCCAACTCATGTTAAAGAAAGATCATGGGTCTGCGACTAAAGATATTGAAGAATGGCGGGATATCTTGGAATCATATTCTATTCGACGCTTATCGCGATTCTTAACATCAACCTGTGAACGCGCTAATCGTTTACGTCAGAGCAATCCCCTTTTCGCTATTCTGAATCCCGACGAACGAAACCGGTTGCTTAATGGACTTGGAGGAGACCGGTGACACGCGATCAGCTTGAACACGCAATTAGGGCAGCATGCGATGTTGCCGGGGATTCCGAAGTATGGGTATTCGGCTCTCAAGCAATCCTCGGTGAGTTTCCGGATGCACCAGAAGACCTTCGCGCCTCTATCGAGGTGGATATGCAACCGAAAAATCGACCCGATAAGGCGGACCTTATCGATGGCGCTTTAGGGGAGCTGTCCCAGTTTTATAAAACACACAATTTCTATGTCCATGGCTTGCTAATAGATGGCGCAGCTCTTCCACAACGATGGGAGCGCAGGGTTATACCAGTAGTTGATGCAATATCAACCAGAGGTAAAATCGGTTGGTGCGTGGAGGCACACGACCTTGCGGCCAGCAAGCTTGCGGCTTACTGAGAAAAAGACAGAGATTTCGTGCGTGCTCTCTTAACTGAGGGGATGATTGTCGCGAAAATCCTTATAGAAAGAATCCACTTGCTAAATATCGACGAACAGCTGCAAGAACGTCTTCTTCAATGGGTACAATACACCTCCGAGGAATTGTAGCGGAAGGGCAGCAAAATAAAAATTAGAGCCGATAAGAAAAAGTTAATTCAAATGCTGATCTTTTGATAAGCTGCCAGACTTTCAACGCGCAAAAAAAATAAAAAAAGGATGCGGCTTAGAGACCATATCCTTTTTTATTTTTGGTACGCCCGGCCCGATTCGAACGGGCGGCCTACGGATTCGAAGTCCGGCGCTCTATCCGGCTGAGCTACGGGCGCATACTTAAACCTCTGGAAAACGCCCCCTTTTGCCCAATTTCTGTGTCAAACTCAGATTTTAATCCTCGAAATACTCATTTGTATGTCTGTGGTTAAAATCTTCGTCTTCCTTGAAATTGAAAAAAATTGAACATTTTCCAAAGGTTTAAACCATTAAAAAAATGGGGTGAGTGATGGGATTTGAACCCACGACCGCCGAGGCCACAACCCGGAGCTCTACCAACTGAGCTACACCCACCATAAAAATGAATTCGGAAGTTGGAATGCGGAATTCGGAAGTCAGGAAACCGCATTTTTTAAATCTACTCTAATTAACAAATCAGATCCTTCTTTTCAAGCACAAAAAAACTTCGTAGCATCTAAAAGCATTTGCCAATGCATTTGTCTTTTTAGCTATACAATTCGGTTGTTCTTTAAACTGACGGGTAAAATTTCTTTAGTAAAAACTAACTGTTGACGGGATATGCCTTCTCATATAATGGTTTCATGATTATAAATTTAAATAGGTAGGGGTGAGGCAAAAATGAGTCAGCTTTCAATTTTCGTAATCAGAGCCTTTGTCGGCCTGGCGTTTGCCGCTATCGTTACGCGAATGTTCTACGGCAGGATTAATCCCGTATACGTAGCGGGCCTGGCCATTATTCTGGTGGGATTGGCGTATTTTGCGGAATACTTGCGAAAAAGAAAAAAACGCTGAATCCTCACGCAAACCCGCCCGCTGAGTACAATTAAACATTAATGAATTAGAAATGAAGTCCCGCATTTGCGGGGCCTCGCCTGAGCCCGCCCGGCATTGCCTGAGGCGCAGCCGATGGCGGACGTGGCGACTCGCGATGGCGGGCGTGGGACGCAAAGAAAATACTTTTGTAGAAACCTATCAAAACCGTACGCCTTTCGGGCGATGAATTTTATAGGGAGATTCGTTCATTGAAACAGATTATTCTGGGAACTGCCGGGCATATCGATCACGGTAAAACCAGCCTGATTAAGGCAGTCACCGGCACGGATACCGATCGGTTAAAAGAAGAAAAAGAGCGCGGCATCACCATTGAGTTGGGATTCGCCGCGTTGGATCTTCCCAGCGGGCAGCATCTGGGTATTGTGGATGTGCCCGGTCACGAAAAGTTTGTCAAAAATATGGTGGCCGGAGCCACCGGAATTGATATCGTCGTCATGGTGATCGCGGCTGATGAGGGGGTCATGCCCCAGACCCGTGAGCATATGGAGATCTGCACATTGCTGGGTGTTCAATACGGCATGGTGGCCGTAACCAAAATCGATATGGTAGACGAAGAATGGCTGGAGCTTGCCCTTGAAGATATCCGGGATTTTGTCAGGGGAACCTTTTTAGAGGACGCGCCCATGGCGCCTGTCTCTTCACTAACAGCAGAAGGGATACCTGAATTTATCGAGATCCTGGATGAACTCGCCGCCAAAATCCCCGAACGGCCCCCATCCGATTTATTCCGCCTGCCGATTGACCGCGTCTTTACGATGAAAGGATTCGGGACGGTCATCACGGGCACCCTGATTTCCGGCCGGGTTCAGGTGGGTGATACGATCATGATTTATCCCTCGGGAATCACATCCAAAGTGCGGGGAATTCAGGTTCACAACAAAAGTGCCGACGATGCCAGAGCCGGCATGCGCACCGCTATCAATTTCCAGGGTCTTGAAAAAGAAGCCATCAGCCGGGGTGAAGTGCTCTCTAAGCCGAGCACCCTGGAGGCAAGCTACATGGTGGACGTATCCTTACATTATCTTGCCAGCAATAAAAAGCCGATAAAAAATCGCACCCGGGTCAGATTTCATACCGGCACCAGCGAAGTGCTCGGCAACTTAATTTTACTGGATCGCGAAGAGCTTGCACCCGGCGAAGAAGCTATTATCCAATTGCGCCTCGATTCTCCAGTGGCCCTCGTAAAGGATGATCGTTTTGTCATCCGCAGTTATTCTCCCATATACACCATCGGCGGTGGCGTGGTATTAAACCCAATTCCCCTAAAGCATAAGCGACTCAAACCCGATACGGTTGAAGGGACTAAAAAGATTAGGGAACGAGGAACCGGAAGCCCTCATTTCGTTTCATACCGAAGCTTCAGGGTACCAGGGGGTTTCTCTATCACACCTCAAAATGATGACCAATCTTACCGATAAACAGCTTGAAAATACCTTACAAGGCTTATTGTCAAAGAAAACACTCATCCAGGTTGACAAAGAAAATAGAACCTATATTCACCCTAGCGTTTTTGAAAAGCTTAAACACGACACACAGGGCCAACTTGCAGATTTTCATAAAGCCAATCCCCTCAAACCGGGCATGTCAAAAGAAGAACTTAAAACCAAATTCCCTCCCCTTCTGACTTCAAAACTCTTTAATTTGACGCTGAATCAGATGATCAAAGAAAAAGAAATCGCTCAGGAAGAAAATATAATACGCCTGGCTTCGCACGCGGTATCCCTTGGCGGCAAACAGGCTGATGTTAAGGATAAAATTCTGAAAACTTATCTTAACGCCGGACTTCAGCCCCCCTATTTCAAGGAACTGGCCAAATCTCTGGAAATAGATGCCAAACGCGCCAAAGATGTTCTCATGCACCTGGTGAATGAAGGGGTTATCGTTAAAGTGAAAGAAGAGCTGTACTTCCATGCCAGAGCGATAAATACGCTCAGGAAAAAACTGGTGGAATTTCTCGAGGCTCAGGGAGAGATCACCACACCGCAATTTAAGGAAATGACCGGTGTCTCCCGCAAATACGTCATTCCCCTGGCTGAATATTTTGACTCTACCAATGTAACTTTAAGAGTGGGGGATGTTAGGAAGCTTCGTAAGAGATGATGTTTAAGATTACATTATTTGCGTTCACCTCGAATCTTTTTTTCTGCGAAGTATCGCTCATCTTAAATCTCTCTGCTGAAATAGATACTGGTTTCCCTTAAACTTTAGCCTAATAATCAGAAAAAGACATGATTCAAAAAAAGGAGAGAAGAGGATTCAATGGAAAATAAAGAAAAAGGCTATCTTAGATTGTTTAGAGATACATGTAAGGCAATAAATTCTAGCCTAAATCTCGCAAAAGTTTTAAATCTAATCACCGAAAATTTGATAGCCGCCCTAAATGTTAAAGCATGCACCGTTTTTCTTTGGGATAGGGAGCGAAGTATATTAGAAGTCATAGCAACCCAGGGTCTAAGCGAGTCATATCTGAAAAAAGGTCCTGTAGATTGGGAAAAGGAAACATTAAATCTTGGCTTCCGCATCGGAAACATCCCGGGTAACAAACATCGATGTAATACTATCCAGAAAGGCCCTCCCCTGGCGTGTTAAGGCGCAGTGGTTTTTTACGACTTCTATATAATTCCGTCTCCCAAGATCGGATATAACTTCATTAAATGTCTCAACAAAATCAATTCCAAATTTTTCTCTAAACCAGACCAAATCAATCCCTGTGGTCATTCTCAAGCCCAGGTAAATGCCTTCGATCAATTGCTGTTCCTCGGAAAGTACTTCCCTATCAGCTACAGGCAGCCTGCCGGATTCAATTGCTTCGATATATTTATCAACAATTGACACATTCCAGTAACGTTGCGGTTCGATAAACGAATGCGCTGAAGGTCCCAGGCCAATATAGGGAGCCCGGGTCCAGTACTTCAGATTATGCCTGGAGACGTGCGTTTCGCTTTCTTTTCCAATTCTAGCAAAATTTGATATTTCATATTGAAAATATCCATGATCTTCAAGAAATTCGATGGTGGTTTCGAAAAGTGCGCGTATGTTATCATCAGCCAGCGGTTGAACCCGGCCTGCTTTCAGACCGCTATGTAACGGGGTTCCCTTCTCATAGGTGAGCATGTAACAGGATAGATGTGCCGGATTGTATTCAATGGCCTTATTCAGATCATGGAGCCAATCCTGTTTAGACTGATCCGGCAAACCGTATATTAAATCAAACCCGGTATTTTCAAATCCCGCGCGGTGGGCATCCTCTATGGCTCTGTGAGCCTCATTTTCTGTATGAATGCGCCCCAGAAAATCAAGGTTTTTTTGCTGAAACGACTGCACCCCGATGTTCAAGCGGTTTATACCGGCTTTTCGGTATCCGCCAAGCTGCTCAAATTTCACGGTACCTGGATTTACTTCTGTCGTGATTTCAGCATCGGGCAGGATATTAAAAGATTGGAAAGCCTTTGTGGTGATGAGATCGATCTCATCATATTCATAGACAGAAGGTGTGCCCCCGCCGATATACAGCGTATCAAAGCAAAGCCCCTCTTGAGAAACCAGTTCCATCTCACGCAGCAAGGCTTTCAGAAACCTGGGTTTCAGAGATAGATCTGTTACCGAATAAAAATCACAATACAGACATTTCTTCACACAAAACGGAATGTGGATGTATAACCCGGCATTCTGGCTAAACTGTAAATTCATATTGATGACCCCTGTCGGGCTGTCAACGGTTCGACTGCCGTCGACCCATTACCGATCCTGCAAAACTCCCTCTCCCTTTGACGGGAGAAGGTCAGGGTGAGGGTGAATATAATGGATTTCGCTCTTTTTTATTCCCCCTCCCCTTTATACCCTCCGGCTCGGCTGAGCTCGTCGCAGGCCACCAGGGGAGGGAAAAAAGTAGGGCGGCCCTCCATGGCCGCCGTTTCATGCCGGCGCAAGGACCAGTCCTACATTGAGGTCGGCACGGAGGCCGACCCTACTTTATTGAAAATTGATTTCACAATATTTAAATAATGTGTTTCCTTTTCTGAATTTAAAACGTGAGAACTGGATTTTAAGCGTTAGATCTTGTCTGAAGGCAAGGCGCGATTTAATTCAAAAGCGGAGCGTACACGCAAGTACGTGAGCATTTTGAATTAAATCGCAACACTGCATTCGGGCAAGAGATGACGCTTAAAATCCAATTCTAAAGCCAGCCCCCAATGAGGTGGAGATGCAAATGAAATATCACCTGCCCTCCCCCTTTTTCCACATTATACAAAAGCTTATATCCGGACTTGGCAACCCCATGTTCCTTCGCCATTTCCTTGGCCACCATAATCAATTCCGATAGGATTTCCTGATCCGTATCAGCAAGATCGTTGACACTGCGGATATGCTTTTTGGGCACAAACAACAGGTGAACCGGTGCGTGGGGGTTAATATCTTTAAATACCACCAGGGAATCGGTTTGATATAAAATTTCGGTAGACGTTTGACCATGTGCGATCTGACAGAAAATATCCTTCTCCATTCTAATTTAGCCCCCTCTTCCAGCGCTGTAGCTTTTGGCAGGTTCCCGTCCCGCAATGCATTATAAGAACCTGTCATCTAAACGAATTATTAGGGCCCTGTCAAGGAGCGGTTTATAGTGGTCGTCAAAAAAACGTCCGGTGTCCAAACGTTTTTTTCTACAACCACTTAACGGGCCCTGATGGATGTCCGCGATAAAGATATGGATGGGATTACTCAAAGATGGAGCCAGAGAAGGGATTTGTGGAGAAGGACCATTTATTTTTTATCGTGGTGGATTCGAGCGATTTCTCTAATTCCTTTAGAAACCGGGTTCTGGGTATCTCCCGGGCACCGAAACTGAGCAAATGGGTGGTGGTTACCTGGCAGTCAATCAAATTAAAATTTAAGGTCTTCAGGAGTTCAACCAGGGCCACAAAAGCAACCTTGGAGGCATTGCTGGTGCGCGTAAACATAGATTCGCCGAAAAAACACTTTCCCAATGACACGCCATAGAGCCCGCCGGTCAGCTTGCCAGCTTGCCAGGTTTCAACCGAGTGCGCCAACCCGGATTCATGCAGGTTGCAATAGGCTGCAATCATATCGTTAACGATCCACGTACCTTCTTGCATCCGGGTTCGACTTTGCGCACAGGCCTTTATCACCGATTCAAAGGCCTGATCCACCGTTACCTGAAAGAGTCGTTTTTTGATGGTCTTCTTCAAGGACTTCGAAACTTTGAGTTCGGAAGGATAAAGAACAAGACGCGGGTCGGGTGACCACCACATGATCGGTTCATCTTTTGAATACCATGGGAAAATGCCCATACGATAGGCGAGCAGCAGCCGTTCCTGGCTTAAATCACCGCCAACAGCCAAAAGACCTTCTTGCGGAGCAAGTTGTGGAGAGGGAAATATTAAATTTTCGGATAAGAGGTAGACAGGCATTCATTAAGGTCAAATGGTTAAATAGTGGATTTGCTAAATAGGTGTTACATATCCTCGTCAAATATCCATACAAATCACGATTTGCCCATTTAACAATTCGACTATTTAACTAAAATTAAAGATTAGCTGGTCGTCGGCCAGGTCAAGGGATACATGACCCCCGTTTTGAATCTCGCCGAACAGGATTTCTTCGGAAAGCTTATCTTTGATCTCGGTCTGGATGACGCGGCCCAGCGGTCTGGCACCGTATGCCAGATCATGACCTTTTTTTGCCAACCAGGTACGCACCGCCGGCGAAATCGTCAGGGCCACTTTTTTGATGGCCAGCTGCTGATTCAATTCGGCAATAAATTTGTCCACGATCATCTCCATGATATCCAGATTGAGCGCATTAAACGTAATGGTTTCATCCAACCGATTTCTAAATTCAGGGCTGAATAGTTTTTCAATGGCCTTTTTACCCTTGGACTGCGCGTCTTTGTGGGTTTGTCCAAATCCGATGTTGGCAGCGCTCATCTCTCTTGAGCCGGCATTGGAGGTCATCATTAGGATCACGTTTCTAAAATCCGCCTTGCGGCCGTTATTGTCCGTTAAGGTTGCGTGATCCATTACCTGCAGCAAAATATTAAACAGATCCGGATGCGCTTTTTCAATTTCATCCATCAGCAGCACAGAATGAGGGTGTTTGCGAATGCCATCCGTCAGCAAACCGCCCTGCTCAAACCCGATGTAGCCAGGGGGGGCCCCAATCAGACGGGCGACAGCGTGCTTTTCCATATACTCACTCATATCAAATCGCATAAACTCCACGCCCAGAATCCGGGCCACCTGCAGAGCAACTTCGGTTTTACCCACACCGGTGGGGCCGGTAAACAGAAA